>ERZ773267.475-NODE-475-length-26581-cov-4.404923_pt1 | contig 26581 bp, 27 predicted proteins | sample MGYA00511959_ERZ773267 | MGnify/ENA primary metagenome ERZ773267 (study PRJEB29015, sample SAMEA2738165) | human oral metagenome | biome: human oral; feature: human-associated habitat; material: saliva | place: China | collected 2240 ... | reverse complement strand
GGGGGGGGGGGGGGGGGGGGTAGAATTACGCAAAATTTTATTTAAGGAGTATTTTTCATGAGTTTTATTAAAAAAACTTTCGGCGGACTTAGCGCGTCTTATTACCTGCGACATCTATTTTTCGGCGCTATTTTTACGACTTTATATGTCATACTTTTTTATAGTATGGGAGATAAACGAGTTCTTACATATATTGTCCTTGCAGGAAACACCTTTTTATATCCATATTCTCGCTTTGTTTATGAAAGTATCGTAGGCTTCATATTTGGCAAAAACGTCTTTTTTGTAAATGCTATTTTTTTACTCGTCGCTAAATTTATGACGATGCTTATTTGTTGGAGTTTTGCAGTTTTTATTGCGCCGGTAGGAATTTTATATCTATATTTTTATCACACGAAAAATAAAACTTTTGACGAGTGAAAATCAACCTGCGCGTAGGCGGCTCGGCAAATTTATAGCCAAAGGTTAAAACCCGAATGCCGCCTCGGCGCTGCCGATTTTTATTACATTGCCGCTTTGTGTCATCACACCTAAGCCGTGCTCCATGTCCCACGAGCAACTAAACTGAAAGCCGATCTTTGCGGTGTTGCCTATGATATAGATATTTTGTAGCTCCAATAGCTTGCTAAATTCCTTCGGCTCGCATATGTCTGGCATGAAATCGCCTTTTATCTCATCCGGGTAGTCGTAAATTTCCTGTAACTTTGGATAGTTTTTTAAAATTTCGGTTAAGATGTCTGTTAAAATTTCTTCCTGATTTTGCTTTAAAAACTCTAGCACATCTGTTTGTGCTTGATTCGGCTCGTTCGTCTTCTCGCCGTACTCATCTAAAAATAAGCAATGAAGCTCGCCTTCTTGCTCTAAAATTTTGTTAAAATAATCCAGTCGCAGCGGAAAGCTTAAGTCTTGGTATTTCTCATCTTCAAATTTAGGTAAAATTTTAGGCTCCGTAAGATGCGCGTTAAAAAACTCCGCGACCTTTGGGCTACGGGTGAAAAGATACTTCTCATTTGCTTCGTAGCTTTTTCTCAAAAACTCAAGCGCCTCCTGCTCTGCTCCGCACTCTAAGCAGCACTCGCCGTTATAATAATCGTTTACGTAGGACGGATCTTCCTTGCTTCTGGCATGCTTGTCCATCTCGCCCAGCCAGTACAGCATATTTGGGGCATCGCCCGCCCATTTGTACTCATTTACCATACGTGCCGCATAGATATATGAGGCGTAAACACGATATTTTTCATCATCAGCCTCTGCCCATTTTTCCTCTATAAAGCGAATGATTTCCGCTCTTGTGATTTTGGATTTTTTAAGTAACGATTTGTCTAAGAATATGCCAATCTCGTCCATTATTTTTTGAGCGTCCATTGCTACTCCGTTATAAATTTTCTACTGATTTGCCTTACGATCTGAAAATAATCACCGAATTTTTTCTCTACTTTTTTAAAGTTTTTTATCTTATACACATCTTTTTTGTCGCGATGACAGAGTATCAGATAGGTTGTAAAGTGTAAAATATCTAAAATTTCGGCCCTTAAATTTTTATCTTTTATATCAGTTTCTAGGCAGATTTTTAGGATTTTTTTGAAAATTTTCTTATCAAAATAACAAAAATCGTAGAGCAAAACGAAAAACGAGTTATCGTTATTTCTATCTATTTGCTCTCTTAAAAATGCTATATCATCGGTCACGTTCGTCATAAAAAGCCGTCTTTATGATTAGACCAAGCCCCATAAAAACCACAACACAGACGAAAACTATTTGGGATATATCAAGCAGTGTCATTTTGCCGTCTTGGCTAGCGTTTTGCCGTTTGTTTGGTTGTCTCGCTCTTTTAGCTGACCGCACGCTGCGCTGATATCTAGCCCCTTGCTCTGCCTGATGGTGCAGGTTACGCCGTGATCGCGCAGGTACGTCTGAAATGCCTCCATATCGGCTGTGTTTGGGCGTCCGTATTCGCTACCCTCGTGTGGGTTAAAGTAGATCAAATTTACCTTTGCCTTGATGCCGTGCAGCAGCGATACGAGCTTTTTGGCGTCCTTTATGCCGTCGTTCATGTCTTTTATGACGAGATACTCAAACATCACTCGCTTGCGCATATCGATGGGAAACCCCCTCACCGCCTCCATAACGGACTCGATTTTGTAGGCGTTATTTATCGGCATCAGCTTGCTGCGAAGCTCGTTAGTAACGGCATGTAAAGATATCGCTAACAGCACACCCAGATCCATCTCGCCGAGCTTTTTTATCTGGCTACCTAGCCCGCTAGTACTAACGGTTTGGCGGCGCGGTGCGATAGCTAATCCATCGTTTTCCTTTAAAATTTTTATGACTTTACTAACGTTTTCTAGGTTATCTAGAGGCTCGCCCATGCCCATATATACGACGTTTACGCGGCGCTCGTATGGGATTTTGTTTTCTCTTTTTATCCATAAAATTTGCCCTACGATCTCGCCTGGCGTTAGGTTTCTCGTTAGTCCGCTCTTACCCGTTAGACAAAACGAACAGCCCATACGGCAGCCTACCTGCGAACTAACACAGATCGTATAACGAGCATGGCGCGCTACCTCGCCGTTTTTGTCGCTGAGTTCCTCTTTCATCGGTAGTAGTACGCTTTCTATCCGCAGTCCGTCCTTGAGCTCGAAAAGATACTTTATAGAGCCGTCGGCGCTCTGCTCAAATTTGACACATTTTAGCGGATCAAGGTAAAATTGCTGCGCCAAATTTGCGCGCAGATCCTTCGGTAAATTTAGCATTTCATCAAAACTAGTTGCGTTTTTTTTGTATAGCCACTCGAAAATTTGCTTCGCACGAAATGGTGGCGAGAGCTGTTCTTTTAGCTCGTCTAATGTAAAATCAAGCAAATTTTTCAAATGATTTCCTTTTGTTTTAGGTATTTTTCGAGCTCTTTTTTGGCTTGCTCGTGATTTTTTATAAAATCGGCATGCGCATTTTTATCGCAGAAATTCGTTGCGACAAAAATGCCGTAAGCGGGGATTTGAAATTTTTGCGCGACTTTGAGGACGGCAAAAAATTCCATATTTTCTAAAAAATATCCGCGCGAAAAAAGCTCGTGAGCTAAATTTTGATCGGTCGTGATAAAATTTGAGGAGTTTGTCTTGCATGTTCCACGTGGAACAATAGAAACGATTTCACTCTCTATCGGCGAATAGCTTTTATTTTCTAGGCTTGAAATTTCTATATTTGCCGCGACTGAGCTCTCGTAAATTTTAAAAATTTCACCCTCTCTGTAAAGCCCTGCCGAGCCTATAAAAATAATCTCGTTCGGTAGTGCGTTTAAAACTTTATTAGGGTTTTGTGAGGATTTCGTGCTTTGCAAAATAGGCGAATCTATCAAATTTAGCCTTTCGTCAAACTGTCCATTAGCCGCCAAATTTTGCTCGTATCTGTCACAACCATCGACCATAGTTCGCTTTTGCAAAAGCGCCGTCAAATTTATGCTCATATCCACTAGCCCCACGCCCATAGGTAGAGCGAATGCAAATACTTCATTTCGTCCGGCTGAAATAATCACGCCCAGCCCTTTTGCGCACTAAATTTGAGCTCAAATTTCACAGCCTAACCTCGATACCTTGATTACGCAAATACGTCTTAAGCGCCTTGATTTCGATCTCTCTAAAGTGAAAGATAGAGGCTGCCAGACACGCGTCCGCACCCGCTAAAAATGCGTCCTTAAAGTGCTCCATATTGCCCGCACCGCCGCTTGCGATGACTGGGATGTCAAGCTCGCTAAAAATGCGCGTCAAATTTAACTCAAAGCCGTTTTTAACGCCGTCGCAGTCCATCGACGTGAGTAAAATTTCGCCCGCACCGCGCTCCTGCGCTTCTTTCGCCCAAATAAGAGCGTCCTTGCCCGTATCTAGCCTACCGCCGTTTATAAAAACGCTGTAATTATCGCCTGTTTTCTTTGCGTCGATCGCGACTACGACGCACTGCGAGCCGAATTTATTTGCCGCTTCGTCTATCAAATTTGGATTTTTTATCGCAGCTGAGTTGAGGCTAATTTTGTCGCATCCGACGTTTAGCAGACGCGAGATATCGTCGATCGTACGGATACCGCCGCCTACTGTTAGCGGGATAAAAAGCTCGCGTGCGACCCGCTCTACTACATCCACGATCGTATCGCGCTCAAGGTGTGACGCCGTGATATCGAGGAAGCACAGCTCGTCCGCGCCTTCCTCGTTGTAGCGTTTGGCTATCTCGACCGGATCGCCCGCGTCCACGAGACCTACGAAATTTACGCCCTTCACCACTCGTCCGTCTTTGACGTCTAGGCACGGAATTATACGTTTTGCAAAATGATTCATCGCTCTTCTTTAGCTAAAATTTCGCTTTATTTTAGCTAAATTTGACTTATCTAATCATTACATAAGATATTTTTGGGTAAAATCGGCAAAAATTTAAGGTAAATTTACGCCGATGCCGCAAACATCGGTGTGCTTTAGGTGGGTGCAGGGAGCTTGCTCCCGCCCGTAAAGAGTGGCTTCGCTACTCTGCGGAGTTAAAATGGAAAATATTAAAGCAAAAAAATGCTTCGGACAAAATTTTTTACACGACGAAGCGACGCTAAACAAAATCATCCAAGCGATTCCCAAAGATACGCGAAATATCGTTGAGATTGGGCCTGGCTTAGGTGATTTGACATTTAGAATTTTGCGGATTTGCGGCGTAACTAGCTATGAGATAGATACCGAGCTTTTTGCGTTGCTACAGAAAAAATTCGCAAACGAAATTCAAAACGGACGATTGAAACTTTTTTGCAAAGATGCGCTGGATCAGTGGAGTGAAGGCGGCCTAAACGATGAGCCGTATTTTTTAGCGGCAAACCTGCCCTACTACGTCGCTACGAAGATGATCCTAAATGCGATCGAAGACGAAAAATGTCGCGGTCTGGTCGTGATGATACAAAAGGAAGTCGCGCTCAAATTTAGCGCGAAAAGCGGCGATAGAGATTTTAGCTCTTTGGCGATTTTGGCTTCGCTTCAAGGCGGCTGCGAGCTGCTTTTTGACGTGGATGCGAGCTGCTTTAATCCGCCGCCGAAGGTGACTTCCTCGGTTATAAAACTGCAAAAAAGTAAAAATTTAATAGACGAAACGGGCGTATTTAAGAGTAAATTTGAATACGAAAAATTTAAAACTTACCTCAAAATCGCCTTTAGCGCACCCAGAAAAACGCTGATGAAAAATTTGAGTTCAAGCTATAACAAGCCTGAAATCGAGCGAATTTTTAGCATGCTAAATTTGAGCGCAAACATACGTCCACACGAGCTAAATGTCGATCTTTATCTAGAAGTATTTAAAAATTTAAAGGAAGATAATGAACGACAAAAACGAAGAAAAAGCGGTAGTTTCTCAGGGCAAGAGCAATAAAAAGCGCAGATTTCGCCCAAGAAATAAAAATAAACAAGAAAATTTAGATCAAAACGCGCAAAACGGCGAACAAAAAGCTAGTCAAAGCGTGATAGATAATTTCTTTTTAGAGCCTTTTGACGGTAGCGAACAGCACGCGCAAAACGGCGAACAAGCTAACGCTAACAAACAAAATGGCAAAAGAAATCGCAGTAAAAACAACAAACAAAACTCTCAAAACAGTGCGCAAAGCGAAAATAAAAACGCTAACAAACAAACCGCAAACGCCGAAAATCAAACGGGCGAAGCTAAGCCGAAAAAACAGCGAAAGCCGAAGAAAAATTTACCCGCCAAGCTAAATGGTAACGAGCAGTGGCAGCAAGATATCGCCGCGTCTATGGAGGCAAATAAGGCCGTCCACGAACTGCGCCTGGAGCCGATGAAATACCTAAACTCGACCGATCATAGGATCCGCATCACGCCTCTTGGCGGACTAGGCGAGATCGGCGGAAATATGACCGTATTTGAGACTGACACGAGCGCGATCATCGTCGATATCGGCATGAGTTTTCCTAGCGAGAGTATGCACGGCGTGGATATCCTGATCCCAGACTTTGACTATGTGCGCAAGATAAAAGACAAGATAAAAGGCGTCGTCATCACGCACGCCCATGAGGATCACATCGGCGCGGTGCCCTACTTTTACAAAGAGTTTAAATTTCCGATTTACGCTACGCCGTTGCCGCTGGGTATGATAAATAACAAATTTGAAGAGCACGGGCTAAAACAGGAGCGTTCGCTTTTCCGCTCGGTTGAGAAGCGTAAGCCGTATTTGATCGGAGATTTTGAGGTCGAGTGGATACATATCACGCACTCTATCATCGATGCCAGCGCGCTTGCCATCACGACAAAGGCGGGCACTATCATCCACACGGGCGACTTTAAGATCGACCACACGCCGATTGATGGCTACCCAACAGACCTTGGCAGACTCGCATACTACGGCGAACGCGGCGTACTGTGCCTGATGAGCGATAGCACGAACAGCTACCGCGAGGGCTTTACAAAAAGCGAAAGCAGCGTAGGCAGAACCTTTGACGCGATATTTTCCAAAGCCAAAGGTCGTGTGATAATGAGCACGTTTAGCTCCAACATCCACCGCGTCTATCAGGCGATCGACTGGGGGCTAAAATACAACCGCAAGGTATGCGTCATCGGCCGCAGCATGGAGCGTAACCTCTACACGGCGATGGAACTTGGCTACATCAAGCTCGATAAGAAAATTTTCATCGACGCTAACGAAGTCGGCAAATTTAAAGATAACGAGGTGCTGATCGTCACCACCGGCTCTCAGGGCGAGACGATGAGCGCGCTGTACCGCATGGCTACAGACGAGCACAAATACATCAAAATAAAGCCGACCGATCAGATCATCATCAGCTCAAAAGCGATCCCTGGCAACGAAAGCAGCGTCTCGACGGTGCTAAATTTTCTCATCAAATCAGGCGCTAGCGTCGCGTATCAGGACTTTAGCGAGATACACGTGAGCGGTCACGCCGCGCAAGAGGAGCAAAAACTGATGCTGCGCCTGATAAAGCCTAAATTTTTCCTTCCCGTTCACGGCGAATACAACCACATCGCAAAGCATAAAGAAACTGCCGTGGCATGTGGCGTGGATGAGCGAAACATCTATCTGATGAGCGACGGCGATCAGATAGAAATTTGCCAAAAATACATGAAGCGCGCCAAGACGGTAAAAACTGGCAAGGTCTTTATCGACAACCAAATCAACAAGCAAATTTCAGACGACGTCGTGATCGATAGGCAAAATTTGGCCGAAGCGGGCGTCGTGATGATCATCGCGCAAATCTCTCGCCACGGCGCCAAGCTCATCAATAAGCCTCGCGTCATCAGCTACGGACTCGTGGGCGATAAGCAAGACGGCGAGTTTAGAAAAGAGATGGAGGGCGTGCTGGAGCAGTATCTAAGTAACGTCAAAGAGGAGCTTTTAAAAGACGGCAGGATGCTCGAGGGGCAGGTGCGCCAGGTTATCCGCAAGCATATATTTAGAAAAGTCAAAAAATATCCGACCATCGTGCCGATCATATACCTGATGTAAGGGCGTAAAATGAGCGAGATGATAAAAATAGCCGCTAACGTGCTAAAGACCGAAGCTAACGAGCTAACAAGGAACGCCGAGATTTTAGACGGCGAATTTGAAAAAGCGGTCGAGATTTTATACCAAACTAAAGGCAAAGTCGTGGTCACGGGCGTGGGCAAGAGCGGACACGTCGGCGCAAAGATCGCCGCGACGCTTGCTAGCACGGGCACGCCTAGCTTTTTCATGCATCCGACTGAGGCGATGCACGGCGATCTGGGTATGGTCGGCAAGGATGATACGCTACTAGCCATCAGCTTTAGCGGCGAGAGCGAGGAGCTAACTAAAATCCTGCCTCACGTGCAGCGTTTTGGCGTGCCGATAGTTGCGATGGCGAGGGATAAATTTAGCACGCTGGGTAAATTTAGCGACGCCTTTGTGAAGCTTGACATTAGCAAGGAGGCTTGCCCGCTAGATGCCGCACCGACTAGCTCGACGACGCTAACGTTAGCCTTGGGCGATGCGTTAGCCGTTTGCCTAATGGAAAAGCGAGGATTTAAAAAAGAGGATTTTGCAAATTTTCATCCTGGCGGAAGCCTTGGCAAGAGATTATTTTTAAAAGTAAAAGACGTGATGAGAAGCGAAAATTTGCCTATAGTCCGCTGGAATGCGAGCCTAAAGCAGGCGATCGACACGATGACGCACGGCAAACTCGGCACCGTCCTTATCGTCGATAAAGATGGCGTTTTGGATGCGATTTTAAGCGACGGAGACCTTAGGCGCGCGCTGATGAGAGAGGACTTTGATCTAAACGATGCTGCGATCAAATACGCTACGCTAAAGCCAAAAGAGCTAAATGATAAAGAGATGTTAGCGATAGATGCGTTAGCGCTCATCGAGCGTTACAAGATACAGTTACTAGCCGTCGTAGAAAACGGCGTTCCGGTCGGTGTTTTACACATACATGACCTTGCAAATTTAGGACTATAAAATGCAAAAAAGCAGACTAAACAAATTTATATCGCATAACACGAGTTATTCGCGCAGAGAGGCCGACGAGCTCATAAAACAGGGCAAAGTTAGTGTAAACGGCCGCGTCGTTAGCGAGCTAGCTACTAGCGTTAGTGATGAGGATAAAGTAAAGATAAACGGCCGCATAGTAAGGCTAAAAAAAGAATTTACGATGATCGTTTATCACAAACAAAAAGGCGAGCTAGTTAGTAAAAAAGACGACCGCGGACGCAAAACGATCTATGATAGTTTGGATCGTCAGTTTGCAAAATTTGTTAGTATCGGGCGGCTTGATTACGCTAGCGAGGGACTACTTTTGCTAACGGACGCTCCAGCGATCGCTACCGCACTGATGAATAGCGACGTAGAGCGCGAATACTACCTCAAAGTAAAAGGCGAGATAACGCCTGAGGTTATAACGGCGATGAATGAGGGGTTTTTCGCTGCGGACGCCACCAAGGGCGCGCATGCTAAAACTGCGATAAAATCAATGGAATTTAAGCCGTTTTTGGACTATAAAATTTTTGGCTCAAGCGGCGGTTTTACAAAGCTAAAAGTCGTGATAAACGAAGGGCAAAACCGCGAGCTACGCCGATTTTTCGGATATTTTGACCTTGAGGTAATGGATCTAAAACGCGTTAGTTTCGGTCGCGTGGATCTTGGTATGCTAAAACCCGGCAAATGGCGATATTTTGAAAACGGCGAATATGAAGCGCTGAGAGATTTTCTAAAGGTAAATAACGTTAGGTACTAACCTTTTATAAAACGTTAGCGATTAATTATGTAAAATTCATAGTTAAAAATTAACGTTAGCCAATAATTCATCGAATTTTCAAACCGGCGGAAAAATTGATCAAATTTTTGGAATAGGTGCAAATTTAACCGATAAAAATGAAATTTCAACATTTACCGTTAATAAGTCATCTTCCGCAGTAGTAAATTTACTAACGTTTAAGCGCCTGTTTGGACGTCAAATTTGCAAACTATGATGAGACTTATTAAGTTTGGCTTACTAAAATTTAGTTGTAAAAGATTAATTGACTCCTTTCAGAGTCTTAAAATATAGGCAAATTTAAAATTAAATCCGTCAATTTTAACTATTTTACTTTGTAGAGATAATTTAGGAGAATAAAATAGCCAACCGGCTTAAGGCTAAATTTTATTCTCCGAAAGCAGGATAAAAATCAGCGGATTTATCAGTGTTTCTCCGCGTGCGGCGTAGAGCATGACATCCTCGAAATAGTTATCATTGATGCCGTAAACGTGATATTCGTACGCACCGATGCCGTATCCCATCGGAGTGATGTCTACACGTGAGTACCAGGCGTCTTTAGCTAGGATATAGCGGCTCGTGTCTTGCGAATAGACCCACAGTACGACGTCGTCTTTATTTTTTTGCCGCATTAGCCACGTAAACGAGTTTGAGATGTCGTAGAAAAAGTACGTGTCGCCGTTTGGCATCACAGCCTGAGCCGTGTTGTTTAGGTCGCTGATGAGAACCTTGCTTTCAAAGCAGAGGTATTTGTTTGGCTCGATTTCTAGCGGTTTTTTTTCTACGTTGCCGTGGCGAACGACGATCTTGCCCTCGCTAGTATCCACCGAAAACGCGAGCAACGCCACCACGCCGATAAGTAGCACGGCGGCAAAAATTTGTTTTATCATAATAAAACTCCTCGCAAAAGGTAGTATTTAGCGACGAAAAAGCTGCAAACAAGAGCGTTTACGACGAGCCAAAAAGAGGAAATTTTGAGCAAATGCTCGTAAGGTTTTTTCACGATTAGCTCGACCAAAAACGCCGCGATACCGTAAAAAATACCCAAAAACAGCGAGCCCCAGATGAGGTAGCCGACGTAAAAATACTCGCCCTTTAGCATGCAGTACGGGCATTTGTGATTTGGCTGTTCGTAGACGTAAAGCCCGAAAAAATAGGTAATCGCGTAGTATGCGATAAACAAAAACAGCAGATTGCAAACAAAGCTCGCCATCGTCTGTTTGAGTAAATTTAGCGTCAAAATGACCGCAAAAACGGCGTAGTAAAATATGACCAAATTTAGCTTCGTGTAGCCAAACGGTAGCTTTGGCGCCTGGAACACGACCGAGCAGCAAAAGACGGGCACTTTTAAAGGCACGTTGCTAAAAAACAAAATCTCAGCGGCAAATTCGATCAAAACGGCGATAAAAAGTATCGTGAATATGACATATTTCCGCTTTAAATACGGAAAATTCGTCGCCTTTAAATCAAGCGAATTTATAATGAGCCACAGCCCAAAGCCAAAGATAAGCAGTAGTTTTAGCAGTAGCAAAATGCCGCCAAATTGATTTGAGCCGATAACGCCCGCTGAGCACATGGCTCCGGGCACCACGTCTGCTAGCTCGTTTAGAGATAGCGCGAAAAATACGAACAAAACGATCTTGCAAACTACGGCGAAAAACAAAATCGTATTTACGAGGTAGTTGCGTTTTTCTAGGTCGTATTGCAAATTTGACGTCGAGTTAAAGTCCCATAGCCGCATGATGCGCACGACGAAATACTGCGAAATACCCATCAGCACGATGATGATGAGCTCGATCAGCAAAAACGCGATGACAACGTCCGATAAAAATACGCTCACAGCATCTCTCCGTCCTGCATCCTCACATAGCCGTCCACGAAGTCCAGATCGTCAAATAAAATATCGTGCGTAGCGACTACGACGGTCTTTTTTAGCTCTTTGAATTTTTTCAGCATTTCGATGAAAATAAGCGAGTTTTGCTTGTCCAAATTTGCCGTCGGTTCGTCGGCTAGTATGACGCTAGGATCCATCGCTAGAGCCCTTGCTATCGCACATCGCTGCTTCTCGCCGCCGCTTAGCTTTGAGATGATTTGATCTTTTTTATGCGCGATGTTGGCGAGATTTAGCGCGCGATCGATCTGCGAATTTAGCTCGGCTTTTTTTAGGTTAGTCAGACTTAGCGGTGCTAGCACGTTTTGATAAACGCTAAGGCCCTCGATCAGGTTAAACGACTGAAATATAAACCCGACCTCGCTATGTCTAAAATTTGAGCTCATGATATCGGGCAGCTTTGAGACGTTGCGACCGTTGATTAGCGCTTCGCCGCTACTTGGTTTGCTAAGCGCGCCGAGTATGCCTAGCAGCGTGCTTTTGCCGCTACCGCTAACGCCTTTTAGGATGACTAGGTCGCCGCTTTTTACCGTCAAATTTATATTTTTCAGAGCGTGAAATTCGTTGGGTTTGTTTTGATTGTAAATTTTACAGAGATTTTTTACTTCTATTGCGTTCATTTTACCGCCTCGCTCATGTCGCTAACGGCGATGCGCCACGACGGGATGATGACGAATGCCAAAAACGGAATCACGCTAAAAACAAAGATCAAAAATAGCATATTAAAATCGATGATCGGCGTGAAATCCGTGAAATTTGCCACCTCGCTGCCTAAAAATATATCGCGTAAAAACGGCGCACCGAATAAAAACACGTAGATATACGCTCCAGCGACGCCCAGCAAATAGGCGCTAAAAGAAACGACGATGTTTTGGATAAATTTAAGCGCGATGATGTTTCTAACGCTAAAACCGATACTGCGCAATATCGCGATCTCCTTTTTCTTCTCGCCGTAAGCGAGCGAAATTTGATTTTTCAGCAGGATGAAAAACGAAACCATCGCCACTACGTAAAGCACCATGAAAATGCCGCCTTTGTAGTAGTAAAGGTGCCTTATTTTAGCCACGCCGTCCTCGATGCTCGTAACCTCGGTGTTTGGATATACGTTTTGGATCTTTAGGGCCACTTCGCTGATCTCGTTGACGTTTGGCACCTCGACGTAGAGCCTTGTGTATTCGCCCTCTTTTAGACTTAGTACCTCGCGCGCGGTGGCGGGATTCATGTATATAACGTCGTTCGAGACGATGCCTGTTTCATGCGGCGCGGTTTTGTTGATCTTCATCGGGATCATTTTTTCTTCGGTTAAAAAGTTAAAAACATCCTCGTAATAAAGCTCAGCCATCTCTTTTTTCACGCCTTCGCCCACGATCATCTCGTTTTCGTCCAAATTTTCATCGCCTACGATGTGAAACCAGACTCTTTTTTGTGCGAAATAATACTCTCCCTCGACCGCTCCCTCTACGCTAGCAACGCCGGGGATCTTTGAGACGTCATAGATGTAGCCGTCGTGTATCAGGTCGCGTTTGCCCGCGCGTAGAGCTTCGACGACGACTTCGGGTTTTGAGCGGGTCAAATTTGTAAGGTCGCTTTGGATAGAGCTTGAGACGAAAAGAACCGCGCTTAAGATAAACACGATAAAAGCGAATATAAAAAAGCTAAAAGCGTGATCGGCGCGGTCTTTATAAAGCAGCGTAACGGCGTAATCGATAAAATTTTTACTCGGCATAGACAAACTTCCCATACTCTTTTGAAATAAAATTCGTCGAAATTTGCGCGTCTTTGACGGATTTTTGGATCAAATTTAGCTGGGCTTCCTTGCCCGCTCTATCAAAGCCAAGATAATGCGCTCCGATACAAACGTAAAGGATCGCAAAAAAGCCCGCTAAAACGCAGATGAGTCTCACATCAGCCTCTCTACTAAAAGAGTCGTGATCTCGTCAAATTTGACGATCTGTTTGCCGCCGTGATCCTTGGCAAAGGTCTTAGCGTCCTCTTCGCTGGCAAACGGTATGAGCTCGTTGCCCATAGGTCCGAGTACATTTGAGCCGGTTACGTAGTAGGCGGTTCTGGCGTCGATTTTGTTTAGCTTGTAGTAGTCGCTAACGAAAATTTGATCGTCTTTTTTGCCTTTTTCGAAATAATACTTCATCATGTCCTTGACGCCGTCAAAGTAAAGCTCCTCTTTGCCTGTTTTCATCATCGTCGCCCACTGCGGGTTTTTGCCGATTAGCATACCGCAAATAGGACAGCGAGCGCCTTTTGGCACGACGATCCTCTCGGCTTTTTGCGCTTTTTGCTTAGATTTTGAGGCTTGATCGCTCGTACCTAAATTTGCCGGAGCATCCCATAGATATAGAGCTGCTGCTTGTAGGTGTTTGTCGTATTCAGGTGCTTTGCTAGCGCCCTTTGCGTCGCATGTTTTTTTGAGATGAGCTTTTAGCTCTGAGATGGCTTTGAAGCTTTTTGGATCGACTTTCTCGCAGTTTGCTTCGTAAAATTCCTTACCGTGCGCATAAACGCCGCCCTCGCGTTTAGCTTTTATCATCTTGTTATCGCCCTCAAAGTCCTGTCCCGCGATCTCGTATGCTTTGGCAAAGTCCATTATCTCGCCGCCGTTTTCGGCCTGGAACTCTTTCGCGTCGGCCTCGGTTGAGAAGGCGTATTTGCTATTTCTAGTCATCGTGCCACCGATCTTGCTACCGACGACGTAAAAGGCTTTATTTGCATCGATCAAATTTAGATTTTTCGTATCGACAACTTGTGCGTCACTTGGAATCTTGCCTTCTGTTAGCTCGTATAAGCAGTGGAGTGATGCTACTTGTTTGCCGTTATAGACGTGGTTGGTTTTATAAAATTTAACCAAATTCATACCGCAAACGGCGCAGTACTCTTTATCCTCGCCGCTTCCTACGAGCGTAGCTTTGCCTGGATCCACGCTTTGAAACATCGGCTTCATCTTGCCTGCTTGCTCGTTTGCTTCGGCGCCAAACATTAGCGCCGCCAGTAGCGCCGAACCCAAAATAGAACGTAAAATCATACTATCTCCCTTTAGTTTGTTAATTTATTTTTTAATATTTTTATATCTTCTTACGATAACTCGCCGCTTTCATATAGCTTTTTTAGCATGTCATCATCAAAATTTATCTCATAGTAGCCTTTGACAAACTCGCTAAATTTGTCAAAGCTATCAAAGGTATATGCAAGCAGCCAGCGTCCGCCGTTGTTGCCGCCGACCAAATTTTGATGCTCCGCTCCATCATACCAGATAAAAAATGTCGTCTGATCCCTCTCCTTGCTCGAAAAAAGCGAGCTAAATTTAGGTTCCACGCCCTCGTAAATTTTATCTATCACGCTTTGATCCCAGATGCTTGCGCTAAACTGATTTAGCTCATTTTCATGATCAAATCCCCTAATCAGCACCGCGTCTTGCGTAAATATCACATCTAGTAGATCACCTTGTCCGTTATCTACTTTGTATCTGAGGCTATTTTCGTTTTTTGTCTTGGAGATGAGCCTTAGATACTCCTCGCCAGGCTCTAGTAAGGCGCTATCAAGCAGATATAGCGCTTCAAGGCTTGCCTTTTTGTTGCCCCAGTTCATTAAGGATATCAATGTTTCCCCAAAATTTCTAAATTCTCGCAAGCCTCTTTTAGGCCATTGTTACAGCTTTTGGTGAAAATTTCACGTGCTTTTTCCGCGTCCTCTTTTACTCCTTTACCCTCGGCGTACATTATGGCTAGGTTGTTGCAGCCTTTGTCGTAGTTTAGGTTGCAGGATTTTTCGTAAAATTCTTTAGCTTTGGTGTAGTCTTGCTCCGTGCCTTGACCGAATGCATATAAAAAGCCGAGGTTGTCGCAGCCGATACCCACGCCGCCCGCGCAAGCCTTTTCGTAAAATGATTTTGCTTTAGCGTAGTCTTTTTCTACGCCCATGCCCTCAAGGTGCAGGTAGCCTAGGTTGTTGCATCCCATCATATCGCCGTAGTTGCAGGCTTTGGTATAGAGCGAGATGGCTTTTTTGATATCGGTTTTGACGCCTGCGCCGTTTGCATAAAGAAGTCCTAGTGCGGTGCAACCCTCGTCATCTTGGCAGGCTTTCTCGTAATATGCGGCGGCTTTAGCAAAGTCCTGAGTCGCGCCGTTGCCGCTTTCGTAGATGTAGCCTAGATTGTTGCAGGCAAGCGCAAATTTAGCATTGCAAGCTTTTTGGTATAAATTTATCGCCTTTTCGTAGTTTTTCTCCACGCCGCCAGTGCCTTCAAAATACACCACGGCAAGATTATAGCAGCCAGAGGCCTTGTTTTCCTCGTGGCAGGCTTTTTCGTAGATTTCTATCAGCTTTTTGTGGTCGCCGCTTTGCTGAGCTTGCATGCCCTCCTGGATAAAGCCCGCGTTTGCGCTAGCGCATAAAACCGCTGTCAGTAGTAGTTTTTTATACATTTTTTCTCCTTTTTAAATCGTTTTTACGTCGCGCCCTCTAAAGGCTAGCGCGGTTATCAAAAGCATGCAGCCAAGCGCGATATAGACGCTAATGTGCACCGGCGGCAAATCTCCGCTGGCGTAAGAGTGCATGCCCGTTAGGTAAAAATTTACGCCAAAATAAGTCATCGCGATCGAAGCGTAAGAAAACACCGATGCGATCAAAAATACGTAGAGTGAATTTAGCTTCGGTATAAAGCGCAGATGTAGCGCGATCGCGTAAACTAGGATCGATACGTACGACCACGTTTCCTTGCTATCCCAGCCCCAGTAGCGCCCCCAGCTCTCGTTCGCCCAGATTCCGCCGAAGAAATTTCCAAGCGTTAGCAAGCAAAGACCGATAATTAGACTTGCTTCATTTATCGCCGCGATATATCTGATCTGCTCGTTTAATCGAGCTTCGTTTGCTTTGTTTTTAAACGCCATGAGTCCTAGCGCGATAAGACCCAGCACGCAACCAAGGCCCAAAAATCCATAGCTAGCAGTGATAACCGAGACATGGATACTGAGCCAATAAGACTTTAGCACCGGGACTAAATTTGTTATCTGCGGATTTACGAAGCTCATGTGAGCCACCAGCATCACGATGCCAGCTAGCAGCGCAGCCGCCGCAAGCGCAAGCAGCGAACGCCTAAAAAATATCATCCCCGCTAGCGCTCCCGACCAGCCGATATAGATCATCGACTCGTAACTATCGCTCCAAGGTGCGTGTCCTGAGATGTACCAGCGCAGGGTTAAGGCCGCCGTATGCACGGCAAATCCCAGCGCAAACGCCGCTAAAATAGCTCGCTCAAGCGGTAAAATCCGTTTTGATAAAAACACCGAAGCAAGCCCTAGTAAAAGCGCGGTAAAGCCCAAAATCCAGTAGAAATAAACCAGTTTTTTAAACACCGAAGCACGGTTATAAAAGACCTCGGCATCAACCCTGCTAACGCTAGGTAAAATTTCCGCCGAAGCCGTGCGCTGATAGTTTCTTAGTGCGGTTAGCGCGGAGTCGGCCCTACTCCAGTCATTGCTATCGATGCCTTCTTGTAGGCCTGTTATATAGTCGTTTAGTATACTTTTTGCGTTGGTATCGACTCGCTCGTCGCTAAATGCGTCGTTTGGCGATAGCCACGTGTTTTGCGGATCATTTGCTACCGGTATAAATTTAAAAAACGTGCCCTTAAACGTGAGATAGGCGATGTTTAGTCGCTCGTCAAATTTGATGAGGTCGTTATCGAGCGTGCCTCGTTTTGATAGAGGTTTTTCGTTCGCGGCTTCGACCTGTGCGGCCAGTTTATACTCGCCGTTTGCGTCAAACGCATCCCTAAAACTCGCGTAATCTCCGCTCAAATTTAACATTTTTTTGATTTCACCGTTTTTTATCTTTACGATTTTGATATCTTGCCACAGCGCGGGATTTAGATTCATCCCAAGCACGATTTGTTCGGCACTTAGGCCATAAAGCGAGTCTGTACCGGAAATTTTATTTACGATTTCGCCCGCTTCCGTGCTAAGCGGCTTTATCCTGCCCGCGTAGTCTTGCACTAGTAGCTTTGCAAATTCGCCGTTAGCGTGAGCGGCGGTGTTTGCGGCGAAGGTTTTTAAAATCTCGCTCTCGTTTTGCTCGGCCGCGTTTGCGTTAAAATTTAAAAAACCAAGCGCGATAAACGCCGCGACGAGAGAAAAGCGGCTATTTTTGATAAAATTTATGAGCTTTAAAAATCGGCTATTTTTAGTAAAAAAGTTGCCGATGACGCCGACGCAAAGCAAGAAATATCCGATGTAAGTCAGGATTTTGCCCGGGTCGCGGTTGACCTCTAGTACCGTGCCCTGTTCGTCCGCGTCATAGGAGGACTGAAATAGCTTAAAACCTTGCAAATTTAGAGGATGATTCATGTAAATTTTATATCTCGTTAAAACCTCGCCCGCGTCTGAAAGCGCCTCTACTTCGCTAGAGTATGAGGACGGGCTTTGAGAGCCTGGGTAACGCTCAAGCTCAAATTTAATAAGCTTTATCGAAAACGGCAGGCTAACTAGCTTTGAGCCCCAGGTTAGCATTATCTCCTCACCGTCAAAATTTAGCATACTAGGCTCGCCCAGCCAGCCTACGCCGCCGTGGATTTTGGCTGTTTGTTCGCGCTGCCCCTCAAAGCCAGCTTTTACTACGAGAGTACCGCGCTCGCCTTTGTGTGCAGGTTTATAGGAGTCAAATTTGACGGTGAAATTTTTTGAGTTTATGGTTTGCGTGAAGCTAAAATCGTTATCGCCGATTTGGGTTAAATTTAGCGGATACTCGAAAAATGCGTCTTTGGTGCGTATTTGCAAAAACGGTTTTACGCTCACCATCTCGTTTCCGCTCTCGCCCGCTCTTACGTGCAGTACGCCCTCAGCGCCCAGATAACGCGTCAGCGCCGCACCGATAAAGATAACGATAAATGCAGCGTGAAGCACGAAGGAGCCAAATCGGCGCCACATTTTTGTTTTTATGATGATGGCAAGCAAGCAAAGCGCAAGCGCGCTCATGACGCACTCATACCAGCGCGCCTCGTAGACTAAAATTTTAGCCGTTTGAGTGTCGTAGATGCTCTCTAAAAAGGTCGCGACGCCGGCGCCTGCGGCTAGGATAAAGAGGAGGCAGAGCGCAAATTTGTAAGAAGTTAAAAATCTAAAAAAATTTACGCCCAAAATCGCCTCTCCGAGTTTTTACATTATTATATCGTAAGTTTGCCCTGCGTATAGTATAAACATTCTAAGAAGTAATACTCCGACCACGCTAGCAAGCGCGCTAACGTAGAACGCAAACGCAGTGTGAGCGATCTTTTTGCCCAGTGCGAAATTTAAAACTAGCGGTACGCAAAAGCCTACGCCCACGACGCCGAGCCAAAATAGCTGAGCGTAAACGCCTTCGCTAAAGGCGACGCTCGCGGCTTTTTGTACGTCGCTGCCCGTTATTAGCGAGACGAAAATCATACCGATTAGTAAAATTTCCATTGCCAAAACCGGCCACTCGACCGCGTGTAAAATTTTAAGATCGCCGCCGTGCGGGTCCGCTTTAAAGAAAAGCGCGGCTATGAGGCTTGAGCCTGCGATGCCTGCCGATAAGCCAGACGCCACGAAAAGCGCAGGTAAAACGGCGGTATTAAGGATAGGAAATCTAACTAAAACTGAGATCAAAAAGCCCGTATATGCGCAGATCGCAACCGCAAAAACAAGCGTAAGCGCAAGAAGTAGCGGTCGAAGCGCGTTTAAAATTTTCATTACGAGCGTGAAAAGACCTTTTAAAAAGCTAAGATTGCGCGTCAAAAACTCTCTTAGGCAATCTTCAAACGCATAAAGGCAAGCCACAAAGCTAAGCGGAATATAGACGCAAAGCGCCGCAACGCCCACGGACATAACCGAGGTGAAGTTGTAATTAATCAAAATTTTCCAGAAAAGTAGCGGCCGCTCTAAGTCGGCTACCAGGCAGACCATACCGAGTAAAATCGTGACGAAAGATAGTAGCGACGCAGCCTTAAATAGCGGTGTGCTTTCGGTCTGTTTTTTGTAAAATTTGACGAGGATCGCGACTATCAAAGCGCCGCCGCTCATACCCGCTAGCAAAAGATAGACCGCGATCGGCCAACCCCACTCAACGCCGTGCGAGAAGGTCGCAGTGAAATTTATAGCTCCATTCATATCACACCCCCAATTTAACCGCAGGAATATAGCGCAGGCTCGGCTTCGTGCCGCACTCAGGATGCATACGCAGGCTGTCTTTTACGCGAAGTAGCTGGCTGATGTGCGAGTTTTCGTCGTTTAGATCGCCAAATACGATCGCCTCGTATCTGCACGCCTCGATGCAGGCCGGTTCGTGACCGTCTTTTAAATTCGTATCCAAGCAGAAGTTGCAGCTCTCCGCGGCTCTTGTTTCGTGGTTTATAAAACGCACGTCGTAAGGACAGGCTACGATGCAGTATTTACAGGCGATACAGTCTTCGGTGTTCATGGTCGTGATGCCGGTTTTTTCGTCCTTGTGACAGGCTTTCGTCGGACATACGGTCACGCACGGCGCGTCTTCGCACTGCTGACAAGATACCCTGACGTAGCGTTTTTCTTTTAAATTTAGCGGATCGGTCTTATCCTCTATAAAAAGCCTCATTTGGCCTTCTGGGACCAAATTTACCTTTTTACAGGCGATCTCGCAGTCGGTGCAGCCGACGCATTTGTTCTGATCAAAGATCATGCCGTAGTGCGGCTTTTTGCCGTTTTCCGTTTGGGCGTCTAAATTTATACTCTTGCCCAGTACGCTAGTCGCTCCCGCAACCGCCGCGCCCGAAGCAAGGAATTTAAAAAACGTCCTTCTTGTATTTTGCTCTTTCATATTCTTCTCCATCCGTGTGGATTAAATATCCTAAATTTATCTACCAACGCTACTTCCGTGGCTATGCGCGCCATGGAAATTTCGTGGCTGAGTTTCGCTTAGTTTTTTGGCTGCACCGGCTAGCTCGCCAGGTTTTAGCGCCTTTACTAACTCGACTTCAAAAATCAGCGTCGAGCCGCCCGGTATCTCGTCTGCACCCTCGTCTCCGTAAGCTAGGTGAGACGGGATGACGAATTTATATTTTGAGTTACCGTTCATCATCATGAGGCCCTCTTGTAGGCCGTCTATTAAATTTACCATAGAAAGGATCGCAGGCTCATTTCTAGAGTACGTGTCGTCAAAAACTTTACCGTTTATGAGATAAGCTTTATAGTTTAGCGCGACTACGCTCTCAGGTCTTGGTTTGTCACCGTCGCCGACCGCTATGACTTCGTACTGAAGCCCTGATTTAGTCGTTTTGACCTTTTTGTTTTTGGCGTTTTTCGCCATAAATTCTTCGCCCTCTTTTAAATTTTTTTCAAGCGCTTTTTTAAGCGCGTCTTGGGTTAGCTTATTTAGTTTTTCGTCCCTTTGATTAAGTAGGGAGATTATTTCTTCGTCCGTTAGTTTTTGTTCTTTTTTAAAGGCGTCTGCAAAACCGTCTAAAATGGACTTGCTGTCAAATTTAACGCCTAGGCTTTCTTGTTTTTTTAGTTGTGCGGAGATATAGGTTCCGGTTGAAATTCCAATACTGTATGATTCTTTTTGCTCTTGCGTCATTGTCTCTTTATCCGCCGCGCTAGCGCACAAGACGCAACCGGCCGTTAGGCAAAGAGCTAAAATCGGGTTTTTGCTAAGTTTAAAACGCATAAATTTACCTTATTAAATTTGGACGCCGCAAAAGCGCGGCGTCCGTAATCGCATCATAAATTGTTGTTTATGATTCTTTGGGCTTCTTTGATGTACTCTTTAGAAGCGTCGAGTCTTTGTTTTGTATATTTAAAGCCGTGCATACCCCATGAGCCATCTTTTTGTAGCAAGTCGACTGTGTCTTGCGCTTTTTCGATTAGCTCATAAACTCTTGTCTTATCGCTAGGGCTTAGTTTCTTAGTTTCTAAGATAGCATAAAGTCCCTCGATACCGATTTTGACTTGAGAGAAGTCGTTTTTAACAGGAGTTTGCCATCCCATTACTTCGTCGTAAACCTGTTTTTGGTTCTTGAAGTGTAGGGTAGGTTTTAGCTCAGATAGTACCGGGCTGTGGCAGCCTTTAGTATCTTGCATATCTTTATCCGCCCAAGATGTTCTAGCGCATGCCCACATTAGGTCAACGAAGTTATGCCCGTTTTTATCTCTTTGGAAGTGCCAATCTTTAGCGTCTCTTGGTCCTTTAGCCGCGTCGCCTGCAACTAGAGATTTTCTAGCAGGATCTACGTCGATCTTCCAGATGTGAGATCTTCTTTGAGTATCGAATCCAGCGTTGTCTTGGAACTGGATAGCGTAGAAGTTCTCGCAGCTCATCATGAACGGCATGTGGCAAGATGCGCAAGTGTTGTCTTTATGCGTATCGGCTCTAGAAGCGATATATGCTTGCTCTTTGTGGCAATCTTGACAATCTTTTCTGATTTTTGGTTTGGTGTAAAGCGCACTTAGGTAGCCTTGCTCTGAGTTATAGTTTACGCCTTTGATAGTCTTATCGCCTACAACCGGACCTGTGTTATCGTGAGGATCGTGGCAAGTGGTGCAGCGCATACCTTTATCGTAGTGAGCGGTAAAGTATGATTGTGAACCCTCAGATCCGCATCCTGGTCCCATTGATTTAAATTTAGAGCTTAGAGATAGGTCAAGCTTGCCTTGGTTTAGAGGATTGGCTCTAGCTAGGTCTGGGCTGTAGTTAAATCTTTGGTGACAGCGTTCGCAGTTTGATGTTCTAAAGTTTGTAGCTCCGTCAAGGTGACCGCCGGCTCCGTGACACTCCTCACAGCTTACGCCTTTAGAGATAGTGTGTTTTTGAAGCTCTTTAGCATTACCAAGAGCCGCATAGAACTCTTTCTTGGTTTTAAAGTCAAATTTGAACGGGTGGCAAACTTCGCAGTAAGAGCCGTTTGCTTGGAAGAACATTGACTTTTTGTATTTAGCCGCGTATGAGGCTAGACCTCTGACGTATCCGCCGTTATCGCCGTAGTCGGCTAGAGTTTCTGGGAAATCAGGAACAAAATCTTTGATTTTCTTAACTGTTTCAGGAGTTAAATTTAACGCCCAAGTTCTTTGGAACTGGTTACCGCCGGCTACGACTTGACCGGTGCCATCTCGTAGTAAGCCGCCCTCTACGTGATAGGTTCCGCGTAGAAGCCATGCATCTACGTAGCCGAATTTGGTTCTTAGGTGTCCTACTGTTGCGTAAATAACATCTGGGGTAATGCCTTGAGGCAAGATGGACGCGGTATCTGGGCTAAATACCGGATCAGTTAGGTTGTTGTTAACCTCAGGGTGCTCGCCAGGGAAGCGGATAGTAGTGGCGTGGCGCGATCTGCTCCATACTTCGTACTGTGCAGGGTGGCACTCGCCGCACTTTTCGGATCCTATGAATTTGTTAGGAAACTGCAAAGACGAACCAGCAGGTATCCTATACATCATAGAGCTGTAGCCTTTACCGCCGTCTCTTTTACTAGCTTTTGACATGTCAAAGCCGTGACCTTCGGCAAGCCACTCAAGTCCACGGTCGTGAACGTCCAGTTTACCGACTGTTTTACCGCCGTATTTTGTGAAAATCGGGTGGTTTTTAAACAGCCACTCATACATCTCTTGCTCTTCTACGATGTAGTCTTGCAAGGATATTACGCCTCTACTTTGAAGCGTGCCTTTTGGGTTTGCTATGACGTCTCGCGCTTGTTGAGACATCTGCATGTTGTGTTCTTCGCAACAGGCTTGCGATGCGAAGACGCTAACGCCCATAAGCAAACCTAATAAGGTTTTACTTAAATTCCTCATTGCGCCCTCCTTATAAATTTTGGATCTAAAATCAAAAAGATTTCATACTGATAATGCTATCGTAAAAAGGGGGCGAAAAAAGGGGAAATTTAATAAATTATGAATTTTTAAATTTAATAGTAAATACTACGCCATTATTTATATTTTGTGCGTAAATTCGGGCGTTATTTTTTTCGGCTATCACCTTACTCATATATAGCCCAAGCCCGCTGCCTGACTTTTTCGTAGTAAAATGCGGCTTGAAAATTTTATTTATCGCCGCTTTATCTATATTGCCGGCGTTATTTTCGAGCGTTATCGCGCGCTCGCCGTTTTGCAAAAGGGCGGTTATTAAAATTTGCCATCTGTTTGCTTGCGCCCGCTCTTGCGGCAGATTTAAAAATGCTTCTTTGGCATTATTTATAATGTTAATTAAAATTTGAATAAGTTCGTTTATGTTGCCGTAAAGTGTAAAATTTTCTTTTATCTCGACTTTTACGTCTATGACGTGTTTTTTGAGTGTCGCGTTTAAAATTTTACAAGCCTGCTCTATGGCCTGCTTTGCGTCAAATTCGCTCTTTGGCATATTTGGATTAAAGAAATTTTTAAAGTCCTCGATGGTGTCAGACATAAATTTGACCTGCTCGTTTGCCTCCTCGATGGCCTCTTTTAGCCTCTGCTCGCTTAGCTTGCCTCGCTCGGAGTAAAGTTCCAAATTTACCAGAGTCGAGCTGATCTGGGCTAGAGGCTGGCGCCACTGGTGCGAGATATTTCCGATCATTTCACCTATCGAGGCCAGGCGACTTTGATTTATCATCAAAAGCTCGTTTTGCAACTTGGTTTTTTCGTTGCTTTTGTGGATTTTATAAACAAAAAATAAAAACGCCGCAAAGATCGCCGTGATCGCCACGCCGCTAACGATAAACTCCTGTTTATGATAGAGCAAAATGCTTTTTACCGGGATTTTAAAGCTCACCATCGCTATCGTGTCGCCGACCTTGCCCTCGAAATTATTTAAATTTCCGTATTGTTCGAGCATTTTTTTAGGCGCGCTGTTTATGTTGTGGCACTCGACGCAGGACGGGTGGGAGTTTTTGATAGGAAGGCCGACGAAAAAGTACGAGGCGTTTTGGTCTTTGATTACGTCAGAGTAGACCTCGTATTTGCCCTCCTTAAACCCTTCTAAAATTTCATTTTCAAATTCTGTGCCTTCGTGTTCGGGATTTAGCGGATTCGTCGCCGTTAGCCTGTAGTCGTAGTTTATGTTTTTTTTAGTGAGCTGGATTTTGTAAATTTGACGAGCTATATAGGATGAGGACATAAGTCTGGGGTCAAAAAGGTCTTTGTCTATGACGCCGTGATCTTTTAACTCATCTATGAGCGGGCGCTGGACGGTAGAGATGTAGTCGCGTATGCCATTCATCGCATCTAGCACGTAAACGGCCTCCTGCTTGGCGTCTTTTAGCGCAAGGTCGCGGTAAAAGTTAAAAACCAAAACGGTAATGGCGCCGTACAAAACGACGAGCAGCAGGACGATAAATTTAAATTTGGACTTCACATAGATATCCTACACCGTATAAATTTCTGATCGTGTCCTTGCCGATCTTGCGGCGCAGCTCTTTTACGATGGTTTTGATGGCCTCTTTGGTCGGTTGTTCAAATTCCCACATGTAGTCAAACAGCTGCTCGTAAGTGATCGTTTGATTTTTGTTGTTTAAAAAATACTCCAAAAGCTTGCTTTCGCTTTTGGAGAGGCGACAGGCCTCTTCCTTTATATATATGATTTTTTTACTAAAGTCGTATTTGAGCTCGCTATTAATACTAAACATCGGCGTATGGTCGATGAGCTCCATCGCGACGTCTTCTAGCGCCTTTATAAACGTATCTTTATCGTAGGGCTTTGATAGATACCTCGTGATCTTTAGCTCGACTGCGCGCCACAAATACTCCTGCTCGGTGTGGCTTGAGATGATGACGATAGGGATTTTGCGATTTGCAGAGCGGATCTTTTTAGCTACCTCTAAACCGTCCATGTGCGGGACGCTGACGTCTAGGACGAGGGCGTCGTATGAGCCGCTCATAGCTTCATCTAGCGCCTCGATGCCGTCGCTTACACCTTTTACTTCGGCAAAAAACAGCTCGAGGGAGTCGATCATATTTTTTAATATATATGGTTCATCCTCTAAACAAAGGACTTTTTTGTTGGATAAAACGTCTAAAACGGAGTAATCTTGCATCTTTTTCCCGTACTAAATTTTGCCGATACTAACACAAGCAAGCTTAAAATACTATTTTCAAGGATTGCGATATTAACTATAAAATATAAATTAATCAAAATTTTTTGATGAAGCAAAATTTGGGGAGAAATTTAAAAGTTGGTGGAGTTAAGCGGGATCGAACCGCCGACCTCTTGAATGCCATTCAAGCGCTCTCCCAGCTGAGCTATAACCCCAATCGTCGGAAAGATTTTGGAATTATATCATTTTTATCTTACGAAATTTTGAAATTTGACGAAATAAAATAAAATTTTAAGCAAAAATCAGCTAAAATCTCATTTCTCAAACAAAAATGCGGGAATAGCTCAGGGGTAGAGCACAACCTTGCCAAGGTTGGGGTCGCGAGTTCGAATCTCGTTTCCCGCTCCATTTTTTTCTTACTATTTTTTCCCATTTTTTTATTTTCGTCAGATTTAGCACTTTGGCCGATGTATTGCGTTTCAAACGGCAAAATCACGCTTTCGGACTTGGGCTTTACGGACAAAAGCGACGAGATTTTAAATTTGGGCGAAAACAAAGCCGCAAAAATAAATTCGCGAGATTTGGCTGAAATTTTAAAAAAACATAGTGTACAGCTTGAGGATAAAAGCGGCGGAGAGACGATATTTGTCAAAAACTGCAACGCGTTAGCTCTCGTGCAGCGCGCCTTTTTACAAGAGGTTACGAGCGAGTTTAAGGGGCTGCAATTCGTCAAATTTCCGCTTATCGAGCCTCAAAATGAACTTCCTAAAAACTTCCACGAATACAAATTTGACAAAATTTACGTAACTAAAATCAATCCAAAAGGCAGCTTCAGGGCTAGTTTTATCACGCCAAACGGCTCGCAGCCAAGCGTATTTTTTAGATACGAAGTTAGCGCAAAAATGCCGGTTTTGCGGGCTGCTAAGCCACTCGCGACGCGCCAGATGCTAGGTATAGACGACTTTGCGAAAGACTGGGTCGAGCTTGGCGAGTTTAGCCCCGACATGATGAGCGAAGCTCCAAACGCGAGGCTAGCGACAAAGCAAAACATAAAAAGCGGCGAAGTGCTGCGACTGCGGCAGTTTACACCATTGCCGCTAATTAAAAAAGGCGAGCGCATAAATGCGGTGCTTAACGACGGTGCTCTCAGCATCATCGTCGAGGTTATGGCACTAGAAAACGGCAATCTAGGCGAAACCATCAAGGTCAAAAACAACGATAAAAAGGTATTCAGCGCTCAAATCGTCTCAAAAAAACAGGTGATGATAAGATGAAAATTTTTCTAGGTATTAGCGGCGCAAGCGGCGTAAATCTGGGGCTAAAGCTCGCCTGTGAGATAGCAAAAAGAAGCGAGCTGCATCTGTGCGTGAGTAAAAACGCGATGAACGTGCTAGAAAAAGAGCTAAATTTTACGGATATTTTTTATAAAAACGG
>ERZ773267.469-NODE-469-length-26728-cov-4.117797_pt1 | contig 26728 bp, 26 predicted proteins | sample MGYA00511959_ERZ773267 | MGnify/ENA primary metagenome ERZ773267 (study PRJEB29015, sample SAMEA2738165) | human oral metagenome | biome: human oral; feature: human-associated habitat; material: saliva | place: China | collected 2240 ... | reverse complement strand
CGTCTGACTGTTAATCAGAATGTCACTGGTTCGAGTCCAGTTCGAGGAGCCATTTTGTATTTACAGCGGCGTCGCCGCTTTGGGGATACGGATCGCATGATCGGTGTGCCCGTGGATAGTTGGGGTATAGCCAAGTCGGTTAAGGCACGGGACTTTGACTCCCGCATCCGTTGGTTCGAATCCAACTACCCCAGCCAAAATATACCCTTTTTTGGCGGGTAACGTGGCGCTGATAAAGGTTCACTAGCTCAGTTGGTAGAGCATCTGACTTTTAATCAGAGGGTCCCGGGTTCGAGTCCCGGGTGAGCCACCATTCCTTTACTTATCATGACTCACTAGCTCAACTGGCAGAGCAACTGACTCTTAATCAGTAGGTTCACGGTTCGATTCCGTGGTGGGTCACCATTTTATGGGCGATTAGCTCAGCTGGGAGAGCGCTTGCCTTACAAGCAAGATGTCGGCAGTTCGATCCTGTCATCGCCCACCATAGGTGCTTACCTTTTACGGCCCGGTAGTTTAGTTGGTTAGAATGCCGCCCTGTCACGGCGGAGGTCAGGGGTTCAAGTCCCCTTCGGGTCGCCATTTTTCCTTTTGCCTCGGTAGCTCAGTTGGTAGAGCAGGGGACTGAAAATCCCCGTGTCAGTGGTTCGATTCCGCTCTGAGGCACCACTTATTATCCCTTGGGGACAGCGTCTGCGGCAGTCGCCGCTTGTGCTTTGCTGCTGGCGTAGCTCAATCGGTAGAGCAGCTGACTTGTAATCAGCAGGTTGGAGGTTCAAGTCCTCTCGCCAGCTCCATGCGGGTGTAGCTCAATGGTAGAGCCCCAGCCTTCCAAGCTGGTCACGTGGGTTCGATTCCCATCACCCGCTCCATTTTGCCTATCGCCGGGGTGGCGGAACAGGCAGACGCAGGGGACTTAAAATCCCCCGATCGAAAGATCGTACCGGTTCGATTCCGGTCCTCGGCACCAACTTTTATATCATGCGGTTGTGGCGGAATTGGCAGACGCGCTACTTTGAGGGGGTAGTGTTCACAAGACGTATGGGTTCAAGTCCCATCAACCGCACCATTTAGAGACTTACGGGCAGTGCGGCGCAGATGCGCTGGTTGTGCTCGATGATATTCCCTTGACAACTCAATATGCGGTCGTGGCGGAATGGCAGACGCGCTAGCTTCAGGCGCTAGTGATGGCAACATCGTGGAGGTTCAAGTCCTCTCGACCGCACCATATCCTCTTTTTAAACTTCATATCTCATCATGCGGTTGTGGCGGAACTGGCAGACGCGCTATCTTGAGGGGGTAGTGTTCACAAGACGTATGGGTTCAAGTCCCATCAACCGCACCACTTGGATTCAAAGCTCAGCGAAGGCTGGGCTTTTTTATTGCAGAAGGGAGCTGTGCTATGCTGCAATCGGAAAAGGTCAAGAAGGCAATCGAGGCTGTGGAATCATGCTGCGGCAAGTGCGAGGTTTGCTCGCCGGACTGTCCTGTCTTTGTGGCGAGAAGAGCGCTTTCGACGCTCCTCGTCGATTTGGAGGAGTATGAGGCCTCGATGGACGAGCCCTTGCCTTGAGGCTCTTGTCAGACAGTGAAAAATATTATATGATAGTATCGGTATGCTTCGCAAAGAACGGCGGAGCCTTCATGTAAGCGCACGCCAAGTGGATGAGTATGCGTGTTTTTTGTTTGATGGAGCTGCCTCGGAAGGGGTTTGAGATATGTTTGGCATGTCAATGGATATTGGAATTGATTTGGGAACGGCGAATGTGCTTGTCTTCGTCAAGGGCAAGGGTATCGTCCTGCGCGAGCCGTCGGTCGTGGCCGTGGACCGCGACTCGGGACGCATCTTGGCGATCGGCGAGGAGGCGCGCCGCATGATCGGGCGGACGCCGGGCAATATTGCGGCGATTCGGCCGCTGCGCTCGGGCGTCATCGCCGACTATGAGATGACGGAGCGCATGATCCGCTTCTTCATCGAGAAGGTCACGGGCAAGAGCTTCGTTTTTCGGCCGCGCATCATGATCTGCATCCCCACGGGCGTCACAACCGTCGAGCAGCGTGCCGTGCAGGAAGCGGCAGAGCAAGCGGGCGCACGCTATTCGCAGCTCATCGAGGAGCCTTTGGCAGCGGCCTTGGGCGCGGGACTCAGCATCGAGGAACCGAACGGCTCGATGGTCGTCGACGGCGGCGGCACGACGGATGTCGCCGTGATCAGCCTCGGCGGCATCGTGAACAGTGCGAGTCTGCGCCTGGCGGGCGACACGTTCGATGAGGCGATCATCGCCTACATCAAGCGCGAGTACAACATGCTGATCGGGGAGCGCACGGCGGAGGACATCAAGGTCAATGTCGGCGCGGCCTTCTACGGAGCGCGTGACGCTTCGATGGAGGTGCGCGGACGCGATCTCATGTCGGGGCTGCCGAAGACGATCACGGTGACGTCGAAGAATACGGCGGAGGCTCTTGAGACTCCAGTGACGGGCATCGTGCAGTGCGTGAAGAAGGTTTTGGAGGAGACGCCGCCGGAACTTGCAGCGGATATCATGGATCGCGGCATTGTCATGACGGGCGGCGGTGCGCTGCTCTACGGTCTCGACGAACTCCTGCGGCAAGAGACGGGAATCGCCGCTGCCCTGGCGGAAGATCCGCTGTCCTGCGTGGCTTTCGGTACGGGAAAGGCTCTGGATTATCTCGGCATGGCGGCGGAGCGCGTGAAGTTCCTGTCGAAATAAAACCTTTCGCCCTTTATGATTTGAGGAAAAATGCCGATAAAGATTATGGAGGATTTCCCATGGAACCCCAAGAGGTCAAGCTCGAAGGACGCAGACCGATTGGCCAGGCTTCTGCAAGGCGTGAGGATATATGTACGGCGTGCCTTTTTGATGCGGCCATCGCCGGAAGCGGCAGCGAAATGTCCTCAAAGCTTATAGGGAAATTCATACGAGTGCATCTGACCATACGGGTGATGATAAAGGAGGCTTTTCCATGCTGCGTGGCTTGTATGTCGCGGCGTCCGGCATGATCACTGAGACGAACCGCACGGATGTGATTGCCAACAACCTCGCGAATGCCGCCTCGTCCGGCTACAAGAGGGACGAAGCGATCAATGAGGAGTTTGCGCCTATACTGTTGAAGCGCATCAACGATGCGCAGGATGACGAGGTGACGTCATTCCGCGGCTTCCGCTTGGAGCAGGGGCCGCCGAGGGTCGGCAAGTTGGGGCTCGGTGCCTGCACGGCGGAGATCGCCACCGATCATGTGCAGGGGGCGATGAAGACGACGGGCAATATGCTCGATCTCGCGGTGGCGGGTGAAGGATACTTCGCCATTCAGACGCCGCAGGGCGTGCGTTACACGCGCGACGGCAGCTTCTATCGCCAGGCGAACGGAGCGCTCGTGACAGCGCGCGGACAGGCTGTGCTGAACGCACAGAACCGCCCGATCATGCTGCCCAATAGCACGGCCATCTCGATCGGCGCCAAGGGGGAGATCATGGACGGCGCAAGGCGCATCGACACCTTGCAGTTCGTGCAGTTCGACGATCGCCGCGCTGTATTGAAGCAGGGCGACAATCTCTATCGTCCGCAGGAGGGAGCGACGCCGCAGGCAGCGACGGGCGACATCCAGCAGGGCATGCTTGAGAATTCCAACGTCAATATCGCGAGCGAGATGGTCAGCCTCATCAACAACTACCGCATCTATGAGGCGGGGTCGCGTGCATTGGTGACGCAGGATTCCATGACGGACAAGGTAGTCAACGAGGTCGGCAGGGCGACCTGATCTTGAGTCTGGATCTGTAGACTTTTTGAATTCAACGCAGATGGGAGATTTTGCATTATGATGAGAGCACTTTGGTCCGCAGCCTCCGGCATGAAGGCGCAGCAGGACAACATGGATGTCGTCGCGCACAATATCGCGAACGTCAACACCTTCGGCGCGAAGAAGGTGCGTGCCGAATTCCAGGATCTCGTTTATCAGAACCTGCGCGCCGCAGGAGCGCAGAGCGGCGCCGACTCGCAGTATCCGACGGGTCTCGCCATCGGTCTCGGCACGCGCACGGCGGCGACGCAGCGTATCTTCACGCAGGGCAATCTGCAGTCCTCGGGCAATCCGACCGATGTCGCCATCCAGGGCGAAGGATTTTTCCGCATCGAGATGCCGGACGGCACGATCGCCTATACGCGCGACGGTTCGTTCAAGCTCGACCAGAACCGCCGCCTTGTGACGACGGACGGCTATCCCTTGGCGGACGGCATCACGCTGGATGCCAACGCGCCGAGCGACACCATCGTCATCGCGGGCGACGGACAGGTCTCGTGCACGCCGGCAGGCGGCAATGTGACGGCTGTCGGGCAGATCACGCTGTCGCGTTTCGTGAACCCGGCAGGTCTCTTCGCGATCGGCAAGAACCTCTTCCAGGAAACGGAGGCTTCGGGCAATGCGATCGATTCCAATCCTGGCGAAGAGGGCGCCGGCACATTGACGCAGGGCGTCGTCGAGATGTCGAACATCCAGATCGTCGAGGAAATGGTCAATATGATCGTGGCGCAGCGTGCCTACGAGTCGAACTCCAAGGCGATCACGACATCGGATTCGATGCTTGAGATCGCGAATTCCCTCAAGCGTTGATGAAGGGATAAGAAATGAAATCTAAGGCGGCGGCAGCACTCTTCTTGGTGTTTGTCGCCCTTTTCCTAGCATTGCCCGGCCAGGCGGCGGCGGTGCGCTTTTCTCAGACGGTCAGTTCCGCTGAGTTCGAGCGCATGGCAGATGAGAAGGTCGCAGCGCTCCTGCGCGACAAGGGGGAGACGCGGCGCCATGAGGTGGCGCTCGTAAAGCCGCCGCGCGACATGAAATTGCCGGCGGGCGAGGTTTCGTTCTCGGTGGAAGCGCCGATGGGGCTTCTGTACAACCGCCGCACGCCGATTTACATCTCGGTGCTGGTGGACGGCAAGCCGTATCGCAGAGCGCTCTGCTATTACACGATCCGCGTTTACGATACGGTTCTCGTCGCAGCGCGCAACCTCTTTCCCGAGCAGCAGCTTTCGGAAGCCGACCTGCGCTTCGAGGAACGCGAGGTTTCGCTTGTGCGCGGTCGTTGCTTGAAGGACAAGGGAGAGGCACTGGGACACGTCGTGTCGCGTCTCGTTCCGGAAGGCGCGGTGCTTTCCGAAGAATTCCTGCGCCAGCCGGTCGTGATGGAATCGGGAGCGATGGTGACGATCGTCTCGCATTACAATGGCATCGAGGTGCGCGTTTCGGGCATCGCCCTCAACCGGGGACGTCCCGGACAGAAGATTCGTGTGCGCAATGCAGCTTCGCGCAAGGTGATGCTGGCGACAGTGCTGGATGCTTCTACAGTTGAGATTGGTTCTTGAGAAGGTGGCGTTATGAAAAAGAGCAAGAAATGGCAGTCTTGCGTGCTCGCCGGTGTTTTCGGCGGCGCGTGTTTGCTCATGCCGGCAGCTTCCGCGCAGTCTCTGTGGGCGGACGCAGCGGAGGGGACGACGTATGGCGTCTTTGCTGACCGCAAGGCGCACAATGTGGGTGATACGCTGACGGTCTTGATCAGCGAGAAGACGACGACGACGCAGACGAAGTCGCGCAAGAACGGCAAGTCGGCTTCGACGTCGCTCAATGCCGGCACGGGCATCTTCAACTTCCTCGCTGCGGCGACGGCGGGCGGCTCGGACAGTTGGAAGGCGGACGGCTCAGCCAAGGATACGAGCAATTTCTCGGGCAGCATTACGGTGACGGTCGTCGAGGTGCAGCCGAACGGCAACATGGTCGTCGAGGGGACGCGCTCCATCTGGCAGAACAAGGACGAGCATAAGGTCACGCTGCGCGGCATCGTGCGGCGCGACGATGTGGCGTATGACAATACCGTGCCGTCAGCGAAGGTGGCGGACGCCACCGTGCGCTTTGACGGAAAGGGCCCTCTGAACGCGAAGCAGCGCCAAGGCATCCTCACGCAGATATTCAACATCCTGTTCTAGGGCTCGGCCGCAGGTTTCCTTGGCTTTGGGGAGGCAGTTTTATGAAGAAGATTTTTGCGTGCATTGCCGCGCTTTCTCTCGTGCTCATGATGAGTGCGACGGTTTTTGCCGAGTCGGCGACGACGCGCATCAAGGATATCGCGAAGGTGCAGGGCGTGCGCTCGAACCAGCTCATGGGCTACGGTCTCGTCGTCGGTCTCAACGGGACGGGCGATTCGAACAAGACGCTTGAAACCCTGCAGTCGGTGGCGAATATGCTGCGCGAGTACGGCGTGACGATTTCCAAGGCGGATCTCAAGACGAAGAACGTCGCGGCCGTCATGGTCACGGCGACCTTGCCGCCGTTCGTGCGTGAAGGCGACAACATCGACATTACCGTGTCCTCGATGGGCGACGCGAAGAGTCTCGCGGGCGGCACGCTGCTGCAGACGCCGCTTCGCGCAGCGAACGGCACGGTCTACGCCGTCGGTCAGGGGCCTGTGGCCACGGGCGGATTTTCTTCCGGCTCGGGCGGCGGCTCGCAGCAGAAGAACTTCCCGACCGTCGGCACGACGCCGGGCGGCGCCATCGTGGAGCGCAGTGTCGAGGACGATGACATCGGTGCGAACGGCACGCTGTCGCTCTCCTTGGGGAAGGCGGACTTCACGACAGCGGCGCGCGTCGCGCAGTCGATCAACGCGCAGTACGGCGCCATCGCGCGCGCGGCAAACCCCGGGCGCATCGACGTCTCCGTGCCCGCGTACTATCGCGGCAACGTTGTCGCCTTCGTTGCAAGCCTTGAAGACCTCCCCGTGACGCCGGACACCATCGCGAAGGTCGTCGTCAATGAGCGCACGGGCACGATCGTCATGGGCGGCAACATCGCCGTCGACGAGGTTGCCATCACGCAGGGCGGCATCTCGATCAGCATCACGAAGGATCTCACCGTCGATCAGCCGCCGCCGTTCAGCCCCGGCACGACCGTCATTGCGGACAACCCGAAGGTCGATGCGAAGGAGCAGAAGGCAAGCTCCATCGTCCTGCCGGCAACGGCGAACGTCAGCGATGTCGTCGGCGCATTGAACTCAGTCGGCGCGACGGCGCAGAACATCATTTCCATCCTGCAGGCGATGAAGGCTTCGGGAGCGCTCCATGCGGAGCTGGAAATCATTTGACAGAGGTGAGACGACATGCAGATTTTTGACGCTTTGCATGCGGACGCGCTCCATCTCCAAGGGCCGGCGAACAGCTCCATGGAGATGGCGAAGGAGCGCGCGGACAGCGTGCAGTTCTCGGATCAGCTGAAGGAAGCGCAGAAGGCGCTCGATCCCAAGAAGGCGCAGAGTGCGGCGACGAGCGCAGAAGAAGCGGCGGCGAACAAGAAGCTCATGGATGCCTGCAAGGGCTTCGAAGCGATGTTCCTCGACATCATGTACCGACAGATGCGCCAGACCGTGCCGAAGGACACGCTCTTCGGACACGACAATACGGACGACATCCTGGAGTCCATGCGCGATACAGCCATGGTGGAGAAGATGTCGGAAGCCGGCGGCATCGGCCTCGCCAAGACGCTCTACGAGCAGCTGCAGCGCGAGGCGCACGCCATCAAGGTGCAAGGATAAAGCGAAAAGGCAAGGGCGGTTCTCGCCCATGCCTTTTTTGTGGGATGTGGGGATGCTTTTTCAGCATGTTGGTCGACGGCAGCACGGAGCGGACGTGCTTGGATAAGTTTTTTTGAATTTTTTTGCAGGAATAGCAGGGAATTCGCGTCTTTTCCCGAAAGAATATAATATTCAGTAATCCATAAGGCCGTGTTTTTTGGTTTGTAAGAAGAGGTGGCACTCATGAAAATCAGCAACAAGGGGTTTGGCGCTTATGACATCCGTGGCATTTATCCGGAGGAGGTCAACGAGGAACTGGCTTATCGCATCGGGCGCGTCTTTGTCGATCTCTTCCACGCGAAGAAGGTGGCGATCGGTCATGACATCCGGCTCTCGGGTCCTTCGATTCGCGACGCTCTCGCAAAGGGGCTGACGGAGGCGGGCGCCGACGTCATGGACATCGGGCAGTGCGGCACGGAGATGATCTATTTCGCGACGGCGCACTACGGACTCGATGGCGGCATCATGATCACGGCGAGCCACAACCCGAAAGAGTACAACGGCATGAAGTTCGTGCGCAAGGAGTCGCGTCCGATTTCGAGCGACACGGGTCTCAAAGACATCGAAAAGGCTGTGATGGAAGGTGACTTCAAGCCGCTCGACCGCCCGCTGGGAAAGATCGAGCAGGTCGATGTGCTCGACGAGTATGTCAAGCACATCCTCACCTATGTCGACGTCAAGGCGCTCAAGCCCTTCAAGATCGTCGTCAATACGGGAAACGGCGCAGCAGGACCGATCATCAATGCATTGGAGAAGCACCTGCCGTTTGAGATGGTCAAGGTGTTCAACGAGCCGGACGGCAACTTCCCGAATGGCGTGCCGAATCCGATCCTGCCGGAGAATCGCGAAGCGACGGCGAAGGTCGTGCGCGAGTCGGGCGCAGCCGTCGGCATCGCCTGGGACGGCGACTTCGACCGCTGCTTCCTCTTTGACGAGAAGGGCGGCTTCATCGAAGGATATTACATGGTCGGCTTTTTGGCGCAGGCCTTCCTCAAGAAGAACAAGGGAGCGAGGATCATTTACGATCCGCGCCTCATCTGGAACACGATCGAGATCTGCAAGGAGCTTGGCGGCGAGCCCGTGATGTGCAAGAGCGGACATGCGTTCATCAAGGACAAGATGCGCGAGGTCAATGCCGTCTACGGCGGCGAGATGAGCGCACATCACTATTTCCGTGATTTCTCGTATTGCGACAGCGGCATGATTCCGTGGCTCTTGGTGCTTGAACTCATGAGCGCTGCCGGAAAGCCCCTGTCGGAGCTGATGGCGGAGCGCATGGCGCGCTATCCGATCTCGGGTGAGGTCAACAGCAAGGTTGCGGATGCACATGCCGTGATGAAGAAGGTCGAGGAGCTTTACGGCTCCAAGGGCAAGGTCACGAAGGTGGACGGACTCTCGGTTGAGTTCGACGACTGGCGCTTCAACCTGCGCATGTCGAACACGGAGCCGGTGATCCGCCTCAACGTGGAAACGCGCCATGACGAAAAGCTGATGAAGGAAAAGACGGATGAGCTTCTCGCCGTCATTCGGGGGTAGATGTGAAACGCCAGAAGATCCGCAAAGCCATCATCCCCGCGGCAGGCCTCGGCACGCGATTTCTGCCGGCGACGAAGGCGCAGCCGAAGGAGATGCTGCCCATCGTCGACAAGCCGGCGATTCAGTTCATCGTCGAGGAGGCGATGGCTTCCGGCATCGAGGAGCTTCTGATCATCACGGGACGAAACAAGCGCTCGATCGAGGATCACTTTGACCGCTCGCTGGAGCTGGAGATGCAGCTCAAGGATCATGGCAAGTATGATATGCTGAAGATGGTCGAGGAGATCTCGGACATCCAGATCCATTTCATCCGGCAGAAGGAGGCGCGCGGACTCGGTCATGCCGTGCTCTGTGCGCGCCAGTTCGTCGGCGATGAGCCGTTCGCCGTGCTTTTGGGCGATGACCTCGTCGATGCGAAGGTGCCGTGTCTCGCGCAGCTCATCGACGTCTACAAGGATTACGGCGGCAGTGTGCTCGGCGTCCAGCAGGTGCCGCGAAATCAGGTTTCGCGCTATGGCATCGTTTCTCCGCAAGCGGTGAAGCCGAACGTCTGGCAGGCGATCGACCTCGTGGAAAAACCCGAGGTCGATAAGGCGCCTTCGCGCCTCGCTGTGCTAGGCCGCTATGTTCTGACGCCGGCGGTCTTCGAGATCTTGGAGCATACAGCGCCAGGTGCGGGAGAGGAAATCCAGCTGACGGACGCCATCTGTGAGCTGGCGCGCCGCGAGAAGGTCTATGCCTATCGCTTCGAAGGTCGACGCTATGACATCGGCGACAAGGAGGGGTTTCTGGAAGCGACGGTGGAGCAGGCGCTGAAGCGTCCGGAGATTCGCGACGGTTTCATGGCTTATCTCGTGCATACGATCGGCCCGCTGCTTCAGCAAAAGGTGGAGGAAGAAGCGCAATAGGATTGTTCTTTGAGCAGCTTTGTGCTATACTGTAAGCATTAAGGTTTAGTGTGAGGTCGTTTCTCAACAGCAGTTGCTGATATGGGGGTTGATGATGGATGGGACTGAAGTTGAAGTCGGGATTCCTTTTTGACTACGATAATCTTTATGGCGAAGGAAAGGTGACGAAGGCCGACATCGAGGCGATGGCGGAGGGCCTGAAGAAGGCGCACGAAGCGATGAAGGTCATGCGCTCGACGGGCGTCATCCGCGCACATCTGTCGAAGGACGGCACGCCGGAAAAGGTACTCTTTTCGCAGCTGCCGTACATCGCCGACGATCACTTGAATTCGCCTGCATCGCTTGCGCGTCTCGACGAATTGGGCGAGCACGTCAAAAATCATACGGATGCCGTTGTCTCGCTCGGCATTGGCGGCTCCTTCCTCGGCAACAAGGTGCTCTTCGATGTCGAGTGCGGCGCTTATTGGAATGAGAAGACAGAGGCGGAGCGCGGCGGCTTCCCCAAGGTCTACTTCAGCGGCAACAACATCGATCCGCGTGCGACAGGCGACCTCATCCGCTCGCTCAAAAATCAGGCAGCAATCGCCAAGAGTCACAAGAAGCGTGCGCTTCGCGTGATGCTCCTTGTCATCTCGAAATCGGGCGGCACGCTTGACACGATGTCGAATTTCATGGTAGTCTACAAAGCGTTGCAGGAAGATGCCAATATCGAGGTCGAAGTCGTCGCCGTGACGGATCCGAACGAAGAGAAGCCGACGCTTCTCAAGAAGCTCGCCCAGGAGAAGGGCTGGCAGACGTTCGCCGTGCCGGACGGCGTGGGCGGCCGCTTCTCGATCTTCTCGGAGGTTGGGCTGTCGCTTGCGGCCTGCATTGGTTTTGACATCAAGTCGTTCCTTGCCGGCGCACGCGCGATGGACGAGGCGTGCCAGACGGACGATGTGTGGCAGAATCCGGCGATGCTCAATGCGGCGTTGAAGTTTGTTGCCTCCGAGAAGTACGGGCGCGACATCGAGGTCATGATGCCGTATGGAGACTATCTGAAGTCGGTTTCCGAGTGGTACATCCAGCTCTTGGCAGAATCCTTGGGCAAGGAATTCAACCGCGAGGGCAAGGAGGTCTGCTATGGCAGAACGCCGGTCGTCGCCGTCGGCACGACGGACATGCACGCGCAGACGCAGCAGCATCAAGAGGGCAAGCGCAACAAGGTCGTGCAGTTCATTCGCTTGGAGAAGTGGGCGGACGATCTCGTGATTCCGAACGAGTTCCCCGAGGTCAAGAAGCTCGCGGACATCTCCGGCTTGACGATGGGCGAGGCGCTTGAGGTCGCGCGTCAGTCGAACGCTGATGCACTCGCGTCGAACGAGCGGTTCAATGCGCTCTTCTCGCTGCCCGAGCTCAACGCCTATCATCTGGGTGAACTGCTCTATCTTTTGGCGCTGAGCATTGCCTATGAAGGGGAGCTTGCCGATGTCGATGCGTTCAACCAGCCCGGCGTCGAATCGTACAAGCGCATCATGGGACCGAAGCTCGAAGAGCTCAAGGCGACGAAGAAATAGGACGAAAAAATAGAAGGAAACGTGCTGCAAAAAACAGTGGAAAATCGGCATCGGCAAGGTACCGATGATTTCTGCTCGCAAGAGGCGAGAACAACAGCTCTGCGGATTCTGGCAAGGAAGAAGCGGAGCTGTTTTGTTTCTGGAAGGAATCTGGAAAGAAAGGAGGGGGAACATTGAAAAAGGATGAAAAGGAATTCTATGAGGAAGCGCGGGAAAGTGTGCAGGAAAGCCGGACGGAAAGCCGGTTTGCCGCCTTGCGGAAGAGACTTGCCGGCACCGGCGAGGAGGCGGGGCTGCAGGTACGCAGTGCGCTTCTTCTCGCGGCGCTCCTGGTCGCTCTGGGGTTCTGGGTCTTGGATGACGAGACGGAACCGGAGCCGGAGATGAGCGTCGCGCCGCCGACGCGGACGGTGTCCCCTACAGCACAGCGTGAGGAGGCGGTGGGAGCGAAGGCAGCGCAGGAAGGCAACGCGCTCGCCGACCCCTTTTCGCTGCTTCATGGCGATGAACAGGCGACGTTGGCGGCGATGGCAGCGGTTCGCGGTGATGCTGCAGTGAATGCGGCAGAAAAACATGTGGATGAAAAAGCCGCCAGGGCTGCCGAATCACAAAAAGGCGACCAGACTGCCGGAACAACGGCCGGCCACACGCATGACGGCAGGGCAGCGGGCGGCGCTGCTGTTCCCAAGGTACGCGGCACGGTGACGAGCCGTGTAGGCACCGTGCTGCTGATCTCGGTCAGCGGGCGTGACGTTTTCCTCGCGGAAGGCGAGGAAAAGGAAGGCGTTCTGCTGCAGTCGCTTTCGGAAAAAAGCGCTGTCGTCATTGTTGGCGGCAGGTCATATACATTGTCGCTGCCCGGCTGAATCCATGGCGTGCGCATGGAGCTGCCGGCAGGGATGCTGCGAAGAAAAGTGTCATGGAATCTGACGATAGGAAGGAATCTTTGCCGTGCCGTTCCAGGGGGGATCGCTATGGGGTTGCTGCTGCGAGGCTGTTTGCTCAGCCTTTCTTTTCTTTTGTTCGCCACCGCGCCGGCGGCAGCTGCTCCCTTGACGATGGAGGTCGTTGATGCGGACGTGTCGACGCTGTTGGCTTCCATCGCACGTGTTGCGGGGATCAATCTCATCCTCGACGACTCCGTGCAGGGGCGCATCAGCCTGAGCCTCAAGGAGGTTGAGCCGGAAGAGGCGCTCGACCTCATCGCCAAGGCGAAAGGCCTGGTCATGCAGCATGAGGGGAAAGTCCTTCTCGTGCGTTCGGCGAAGGAGGCGGCGCCTTTCTATCGCATGTATGTTTTGCCCGTCCGCTATGCGGATCTCCATACGGCGTTTGCCGCTGTAAAATTATCTTTGGGCGAAGCAGGAATTTACACGATTGACGAGAATAAGAAAAATGGGATAGAAGATACAACTGAACAAACTCTTTACAGGACGGGAGAACGGCTGCTGATCGATCGTGCAACGAACGCCCTGCTTTTCTATGGGACGGAAGAGGAAAAGGCGCGCGCTGAGGCGGCGCTCTCGCCTATTGATGTGCCGACGCAGCAGGTTTCCCTGGAAGCGCGTGTCGTTGCCCTGGAAAAGGGAGCTGCAAAGTCACTCGGCGTGGACTGGGACTGGTCACCTGCCCCAATCGATCCGCACGGCGCAGGAAAGAGCGGCGCGAAAGGGAGTCGAAGGGGCATCGAGGGCGAAGTTCCAGGCGTCATCCGCTTCGGCAGGACGCCGGAAGGCGCGCCCTATGAATTCTACTATCGGGCGAAGATCGCGGCGCTCGTCACGGATGGCAAGGCGAATGTCTTGGCGCGTCCGAACATCACGACGCTGCAGGGAAGAGAGGCCGTGATCAACATCGGCGGCTCGGTTCCCGTGCCTGAGACGCAGACGACGAACTCGACGGTGACGACATCGATCACCTATAAACCAGCGGGAATCATCTTGCGGTATACGCCGCGCATCCATGAAAACGATGAAATCACGGCGACTGTCCATACGGAGGTCAGCTCGCCCGTCTACGTCGATGATCTCAAGGCATATAAGTTCCAGGAGCGCTCGGCCGATACGACCGTGCGCCTTAAAGACGGCGAGACCATGGTCATTGGCGGACTCATCGGCAGTGAGGAATCGCGAACTTTTGCAAAGGTGCCGTTCTTGGGCGATATTCCCGTTCTGGGAGCTTTTTTTAAAAGTGTGCGGCACACGAAGACTGATTCAGAAATCATGATATTTTTGACCGCGCATATCCTGCGCGATACTTCTCCTCTTGCCGAAGGCCGGCGAATCGAGAACGGAAAGGAAAGGATGTTTGGTAATGGCAATCAAGATCTTGATCGCAGATGACCATGCGCTGCTTCGTCAGGGAGTCAAGCGCGTGTTGAATTTTGAAGATGATTTGGAGGTTGTCGGTGAAGCTGAGGACGGACAGGAGACGCTGGCGCGGACGCTCGTCCTGCAGCCCGACGTGCTGCTCCTCGACCTCAACATGCCGGGACTTTCCGGTCTTGAGGTGGCGTGTCAGCTTCAAGCGGCGAAATCCAAGACCAAGATCATTGTGCTGACGATTCATGACAGCGACAAATATGTGCTGGAGCTTTTGAAGAACGGCGTCCTCGGTTACTTGCTGAAGGATGTCGAGCCATCCATGCTCATCAAGGCGATCCACGTCGTCAACGAGGGCGAGGCATTCGTCTACCCGTCGCTCGCTGAACGCCTCTTCGGCGGCATAGCCGAGAATGAGGACATCACCGAGAGGGCGCGCACGATGTGGCGCGAAAGCCGCTCCGAACGCCTGACCTCGCGCGAGATGGACGTGCTTTCCTGCATCGCGAAGGGCTTCAGCAATCAAGACATCGCACAGGCGCTCTTCGTCAGCGAGAAGACGGTGAAGAACCATCTGACGAACATCTTCAGAAAGCTCAACGTCAACGACCGCACGCAGGCGCTGATCTATGTGCTGAAGCACAAGATCATGACGCTTGAATGAGAGGCAGTCATTTTGACCGATGTATGCCAAGCGCATACATCGGTCTTTTTAGATAATTATTATCCACAAAGAGTTTTGCTTTATGGGATTGACAATTAGAAGAAAACCACCTAAAATGAAAGTTACAAATCCCGAGTAGTTTACCATGAAAACCCAAGAGGCCAAGCCGAAGGCGCAGGCTGATTGGCATAAGAAAAATACAGTCCCAAAGGACGCATGAAGCATAGGTTCGTTGCGCGGCGGCGAATTGCCGAAAAATTCCGTGCTGAAAGAAAGGAGCATCATCATGTCGGATGCATTGCTGGACATCAAGGGGCTTTCCGCAGGTGTGGAGGGCAAAGAGATATTGAAGGGACTCGACCTGACGATCAACAAGGGCGAAGTGCATGTGATCCTGGGGCCGAACGGCTCCGGCAAGTCGACGCTCATGAACGTCATCATGGGTCATCCGAAGTACGAGGTGACGGCGGGCGATATTTCTTTCGAGGGCAAGAGCCTACTGGAAAAGAAGACGTTCGAGCGCGCGCGTGCGGGGCTTTTCCTCTCGTTCCAGACGCCTGAGGAGATTCCGGGCATCACGGTCGAGAACATGCTGCGGACGGCGAAGCAGGCGGTGACGGGCGAGAAGGTCAAGATCATGGCCTTCAAGAAGGAGCTCAAGAGGACGATGGAAGAGCTCAAGATCGATCCTTCGTATGCAGAGCGCTACATGAATGTCGGCTTTTCCGGCGGTGAGAAGAAGCGCAACGAGATCCTGCAGCTCTTGATGCTCGCGCCGAAGCTCGCGCTGCTCGACGAGACGGATTCGGGTCTCGACGTCGATGCTGTGCAGATCGTCTCCTCGGGCATCGAGAAGTACCATACGGCGGACAACAGCTGTCTCATCATCACGCACAACTCGAAGATCCTGGAAAAGCTTGAGGTCGACCGCGTGCATGTCATCATCGGCGGCAAGATCGTCGAAGAGGGTGGCCCCGAGCTCATCGACGAGGTGAACCGCCGCGGCTTCACGCACATCCTCGACGACACTTCGGCAAAGTGAGGTGGGCGAGATGGCAAAGAAGAAGACCTTCGTGGAGGATATCGAGCGCACCCTCTACGACATCAAGAATCATGATGTTCCCGTCTACAAGACGCAGCAGGGGCTGACGGAGGAGATCATTCGCGACATCGCGAAGCAGAAGCACGATCCTGACTGGATGCTGGATTTTCGCTTGAAGTCCCTGGAAACATACAACAAGATGGCGCTGCCCTCGTGGGGACCGGATCTCTCGGAGCTTGACATGGACGAGATCGTGACCTATGTGCGCCCCGATGCGAAGATGACAGGCAACTGGAAGGAAGTTCCCGAGGACATCAAGGACACGTTCGACCGCCTGGGCATCCCCGAGGCTGAGAAGACGTCGCTTGCAGGCGTCGGTGCGCAGTACGACTCGGAGGTCGTCTACCACAGCATACAGGACAGCCTCGTGAAGCAAGGCGTCGTCTACACCGATATGGAAACGGCGCTCGTCGAGCATGAAGAGCTCGTCAAACGGTACTTCATGAAGCTCGTGCCGCCGAAAGATCACAAGTTTGCAGCGCTGCACGGCGCCGTCTGGTCGGGCGGCTCTTTCGTTTACGTGCCCGAAGGCGTCCATGTGGATATTCCCCTGCAGTCCTACTTCCGGCTCAATGCGCCGGGCGCGGGGCAGTTCGAGCATACGCTGATCATCGTGGAGAAGGGGGCGAGCCTGCACTTCATCGAGGGCTGCTCGGCGCCGAAGTACAACGTGACGAACCTCCACGCGGGCTGCGTCGAACTCTTCGTCAAGGAGGGCGCGCGCCTTCGCTATTCGACGATCGAGAACTGGTCGCGCAACATGATGAATCTCAACACGAAGCGAGCGCTCGTCGAGACGGACGGCCTGATCGAATGGGTTTCCGGCTCCTTCGGCTCGCACGTCTCCATGCTCTACCCGTGCAGCATTCTGCACGGCGAGAGAGCGCGCTGCGAGTTCACGGGCGTGACCTTCGCTTCGAAAGGACAGACGCTCGACACGGGCGCGACCGTCATCCATACAGCGCCCCACACGTCGGCGACGATCAATACACGCTCGATCTCGAAGGCGGGCGGCAAGGCGATCTACCGCAGCGGCGTGAAGGTTGCGAAGAATGCGCCTTTCGCCAAGTGCTCGGTCAACTGTGAATCCTTGATGCTCGACAGCATCTCGCGTTCCGACACGCTTCCGGCCATGGATATCGAGGGCGATGCGGCGGACATCGGTCATGAGGCGAAGATCGGCCGCATCAGCGATGAGGCCGTCTACTATCTGACGAGCCGGGGCATCGACGAGGACGAAGCGCGCGCGATGATCGTGCGCGGCTTCGTCGAGCCGATCGCGAAGGAGCTGCCTTTGGAGTACGCTGTCGAGATGAACAATCTCGTCAACATCGAGCTGGAAGGCACGATGGGGTAAGGAGGAAGAGACATGCAGAATCAAGAAAATTTCAGCTCCATACCCATGCGCACATGGCGCTGGCTCGGCGTCAACGGCGCCGTCCTTCCGGAAGGGCTTGCAGGCGTCGAGACATCTGATATTCATGTGAAGGCAGGCGAGAAGAAAGAAGCCGTGTACGTCTACCGCGCGGGAGGCCGCGCCGAGATCAAGGCGCATATCGAAAAGGGCGCGGCGCTTTCCCTCGTCAAGGTACAGCTCGTGCCCGAGACGGAAAGCCATGCCGACGACATCGAGGTTCACGTCGAAGAGGACGGATCCTTCTCCTGCACGATCATCGAGGTCGGAGCGAAAGAGCTCGTATCGAAGATCACGGTGGAGCTGCAAGGCGCGAATGCTGCAGCGGATATCGCTTCCTTCTACTTCGCAGACAAGAACCGCAAGTTCGACTTCAACTATCTCGTGCGCCAAAGGGGCGTGCACACGGATGCAAACATGCACGTCAAGGGTGCGTTGATGGACGAGGCGCAGAAGGTTTTTCGCGGCACGCTCGACTTCATCGCAGGCTCGGCAGGCTCGGTCGGACGCGAGAACGAGGACGTCATCCTCCTCTCGCCCGGCGTGCGCAACCGCTCCGTGCCCCTGATGCTCTCGGGCGAAGGCGACGTTGACGGGCATCATGCCGTGAGCATCGGCAAGATGGACGAGGCGAAGCTCTTCTATCTCATGAGCCGCGGCCTCGATCTCGCCGAAGCGCGGCGGCTCGTCGTCGAAGCCGACCTCTTCCCCGTGCTTTCGCGTCTGTCGGACGAAGCGCTGAAAGAAGAGGTCGCCGCTTCCATCGAAGGGAGGATCGAAGATGCGCAATGAGGAAGATATTCGCAAGGACTTCCCCTTGCTCACGCACAAGATGAATAATCAGCCGCTCGTCTATCTCGACAACGGTGCGACGACGCAGAAACCGAACGAGGTCATTCAAGCGATCTGCGGCTACTACGGCGGCTGCAACGCGAATCCGCATCGGGGGGCGTATGCGCTCTCCGTCAAGGCGACGGACATCTACGAGTATACGCGCGCTGCGACGCGCTCTTTCATCCACGCGCGTCTGCCGCAGGAGATCATCTTCACGAAGAACGCGACGGAGGCGCTGAACCTCGTCGCTTACAGCTACGGCCTGACGAACGTCGAGGCAGGCGATGAGATTGTCCTGTCCATCGCCGAGCACCATTCGAATCTCGTGCCGTGGCAGATGGTCGCCCAAGCGAAGGGGGCGACGCTGAAGTACATGTATCTTGAAAAGGACGGCAGGCTCTCCGTCGAAGAAGCGAAGAAGAAGATCACGAAGAAGACGAAGATCGTCGCCGTCACGGAAGTATCGAACGTTCTGGGACTCATCAACCCGGTCAAGGAGATCGCCGCCGTCGCTCACGAAAACGGCGCGGTCATCCTCGTCGACGGCTCGCAGAGCGCGGCGCACATGGCAGTCGACGTGCAGGATATGGACTGCGACTTCTTCGCGTTTTCCGGCCACAAGCTGCTTTCGCCCATGGGCATCGGCGTGCTTTACGGCAAGGCAGGTCTCTTGGATGCCATGCCGCCTTTCCTGCGCGGCGGCGATATGATCGAGTACGTTACGGAACAGGAGACGACGTTTGCCGAATTGCCGCAGAAGTTCGAAGCGGGCACGCAGAACGTCGGTGGTGCGGCAGGGCTTCGGGCCGCCATCGAGTACCTCGAAAAGACGGGTTTCGACACGGTGCGGCGCATTGAGCAGGGCCTTGTGAACTACGCGCTGCCGAAGCTGCGTGAGATTCCCTTCGTCGAGCTTTATGGCTGCGATGCCGATCCCGCCTTGAAGACGGGCATCATCACGTTCAACGTCAAGGACGTCCATCCGCACGATGTCGCGACGATCCTCGACTCCTTCGGGGTCGCCGTGCGCGCCGGTCATCACTGCGCCCAACCGCTGATGAGGTACCTCGGGCAGAACGCCACCTGCCGCGCGAGCTTCTACCTCTACAACACGAAGGCGGATGTCGACCGCTGGATCGAAGCCTTGAAGGAAGTCAGGAAGGTGATGCATTTATGAGCCTGTCCGACATCTATACGGAGCTGATCGCTGAGCACAGCCGCTCGACCGAGAACAAGCACGAGCTTTCGGGGGCGACGCTCAAGGAGCGCGGCCACAATCCCTCGTGCGGCGATGAGATCACGCTGGAGCTGATCGTGGAAGACGGCAAGATCAAGGACGCCGCTTTCACGGGCGTCGGCTGCGCCATCTCGCAGGCTTCGACGTCGATGATGATCGACCTCGTCAAGGGAAAGACGGTCGAAGAAGCGCGTCACCTGGCCGACCTCTTCATCTCGATGATCAAGGGGAAAAAGCTTACGGAAGAGGAGCTGGAGGAGCTTGACGAAGCCGCCGCGCTCGAAGGCGTGTCGCGTATGCCGGCGCGTGTCAAATGCGCCGTGCTTTCGTGGCATACGCTCGATGCGGCGCTCGGAAAAGAATAGCACGAAGAAGAAGACTGCCCGTGCGTCCAACGGATGTGCGGGCAGTCTTTTTCATGTCATGTAAGCGGAAATCATTTAATAAAAGGAGGGAAAATGACGAAATAAGAAGTAACGTGGGTCTTCGTCAAACCTGCGGAGATGTTTTGCGGAAAGCCTTGCTTTGGTTGGTAAGGGAGTGCCAAGAGGGGGTATAGTCCATGTGGCAGTATAAGGCGGATATTCCCGAAACACACTATCAAAATCAATGCGTCAAGCTCCTGATGCAGAAGCTTGGCGTCATTCTGTTCAACTATGACTTGAAGACGGACACGATGTCTTTTCGCTTGACGCGCGGCAATGTGCAGGTGCGCGAGATCGAGGGCTTCCGCCGCACGCTCAGCGGCGAGAGGCGCAATATGATCCATCCCGATTTCGTGGAGCAAGTGATCGCGTTTTTTTCAGGACAGAATACGGAACGCGACAGCTTCCTGCTTGATATGAAGAATCCCCCGACGGGCAAGTACTCGTGGTACAAGTTCGTCATCGAGCGGGAAAACGATGAATACGGTCATTTGGGCGCTGTGCGCGGCGCTATGTGGCGCACGGAGCGTCTGCACGATGAGGCGAAGGAAGGCGTGCGCTTTCGCTCTGAGCTGGACTCTGTCACGGGCGTTGCCAACGAGAGCGGTCTGATCGCGGAGGCGGATCGCTGCCTTGCAGGAGACGGCAAGAAGGATGTCAATGCGCTCGTTCTCGTGCGCCTGGAGCGATACGAGGAGCTGGAAAAGCGCCTGGGAAGGCGCGGTGCAGAAACGCTGCTCGTCCGGCTCTGCAACTCTATCGGCGGAAAGTTTCGCTCGGGCGACGTGCTCGCGCACCTTGGCGGCGGCGTCTTTTCCGTCTTCGTGCGCGATGTGATGGACAAGCAGCTCCTGGAGCTGAATGCGAAGAGCATCGAGGCGATCTTTCGCCCGCGAAACGTGGAATACGGCAAGTATGGCATCACATGCCGCATTACGCTCGCTTATTCTCCCGAGGAAGGCACGCGCTGCCGCGACCTTCTCGATGCGGCGAGAAGGAAGCCGGCGCTCGTGTGAGCCAACGGATCATCGGATATACGACAAAGAAGCCTGCCCTCGCATGAATGAGGTGCAGGCTTTTATCTTCATGGTGCGATCGGCGCGATTCGAACGCGCGACCCCCTGCTTAGGAGGCAGATGCTCTATCCAGCTGAGCTACGACCGCAAATGACGTTTCTATTCTAGCAGAAGAAGCTCGAATATGCAAGGGATTTATGAGGCGGCGGAAAGATCGGAAGATTGCAGGATGCGCTACTTCTTGAAGATCCGGGCGACATCTTCCTGCGTACCGGCAACGAGGACGGCGGAATCCGGAGTGAATACCGTTTGTGCGGAGAGGTTGAGCGTGATGCGGCCGGCCGTTTTCATGCCGAGAATGTTTAATCGGTATTGGCGGCGGATATCGAGCTCGCCGATGCTCTTTCCCTCCCATGCGGCAGGGATGGGGACTTCGAATATGGCGTATTCATTGCTGAGTTGGAAATAATCGAGGATGTGATTGGAGCCGTAGCGAATGGCTGTCCAAAGGGCAAGCTGACGTTCGGGATAGACGGTCTCGTCTGCGCCGTTCCGCAGAAGGAATTTCTCATGGATACCGCGGGAAGCGCGGGCGATGACGTGGCGAGCACCGAAATCCTTGAGCCTCGAAGTCGTCTCCAAGGAACTTTGAAAGTCATCGCCGATGGCGACGATGCAAAGATCGAAATCAGCGATGCCGAGAGAGCGCAGGAAATCAGGATTGGTGCTGTCGGCGATCAGTGCGTTGGTGACGAGAGGGAGCACGCGGTTCACACGCTCTTCATCGCGGTCGACGGCGATGATATGATGCTGCATTTCATGCAGCTTTTCAACGATATGGCGGCCGAAGCGGCCAAGTCCGATGAGCAGGATGGATTTCATGAGGATTCCTCCTTAACCAATGGCTATTTTTTCTTCCGGCTGGCGCCAGAGATCTGCTTTGGCGTTTGCGTGAGCGGCGCAAAGCACGGTGAGACCGCCGATTCTTCCGAAAAACATCAAGAGCATCATGACGTATTGCGACGGGAGGCTGAGCTTTTCCGTCACCCCGATGGAGAGGCCGACCGTGCCGATGGCGGAAGCCGTTTCAAAGGCGCAGTCGATGAGCGGAATGTCATCAAGACGATGGAGGAATATGCTGCCGCCGAGGAAGAGCAGCAGATACATCATGAAGACGGTGATGGCCTGTCGGATGGTTTCTTCGGGCAGGCGGCGCGAGAAACAGGTGACGTCTTTCTTGAGGCGAAAGGCGGCGAGCGCAGTGGCAAGCAGCGTGAAGACCGTCGTCGTCTTGCAGCCGCCTGCCGTTGAGCCGGGAGAACCACCGATGAGCATCAAGAGCACGAGGATGGCGCGGCCGCTTTCGCTGAAGCCTTCGATCTCGATGGTGTTGTAGCCGGCGGTGCGTGCCGTGACGGATTGAAAGAAGGAGGCCCAGATGTGCGCTGTTCCCGCAGCGTCCGGCGTGTTTTCGCAGGCGAGAAAGAAGATCGCGGGAAGGATGATGAGGGCGGACGTCATGAGCAGGATGATCTTGCTTTGCAGGGTATAGGCACAAAAATGCCAGAGATTGCGGCGGATGTCCGCCCACGTGGTGAATCCGAGGCCGCCCGCGAGGATGAGAAGCATGACGGTGATGTTTACGACGGGGTCGGCAGAGAAGTCCATCAAGGAATTGCCGAAGAGGTCGAAGCCCGCATTGCAGAAGGATGAGATGGAGTGAAAGACGGCGAAGTAAATGCCGCGCACGAGGCCGACTTTTTGGCAAAAAGAAGGGGCGAGGAAGAGCGCACCGAGAAATTCGATGAAGAAAGTCAAGCGCAGAATGAAGTAGAGGAGCGGCACGATGCCGCCGAGCTGCGGCGCTGAGACGGCTTCCTTGGAAAGGCTGCGCTGCATGAGTCCGATGCGCTGTCCGGAAAGAGCGGCGAGAGAAACGGCGACCGTGATGACGCCGAAGCCGCCGACCTGGATCATGGCGAGGATGACGAGCTGACCGAAAAGTGTCCAGTAGGAAGCGGTGTCCACGGCGGTGAGTCCTGTCACGCAGCTGGCGGAAACGGCAGTGAAGAGCGCGTCCGAAAGGGAGGCGCCCTCTCCGTTTGCCGTCGCCCAAGGCAGCATCAGAAGTCCTGTGCCGCAGAGGATCAGGACGAGGAAACTCAAGATGATGATGCGGAAAGGCGACAGCCTTCGCAAGCGACCGATGATGTTCATAAGATGGCCTCGCTCTATAATAAAGGAATCCCGGATAAATTCAGCTGCCTGCCTTCGCGCATGTGTTTGCCTGCGTTTTTGAAAAGCACGTCCCTATTGTACGCTCCTTTTCTTGTTTATGCAAGGAAAGATACGGAGAGCACAAGAGAACAGGCTTATTCTTAAATAGTTTTTATTCTCTTATTATCATATCTGTCGTTTTCTGTGGTATAGTGGAGAAAAGAAAGTGCATTTCATGACCTAGAGGGAGGTACCTATGAAAATTCCATCCTTACGCATCATTTGCGCCTTGGGGCTTGCATTTTGTCTGGGCGGCTGCGGGGCGGCGCCCGCAGCGATGGCCAAGATGCCTGCGGAAATCGTGCAGAAGAACGAGCCGCGAGACGGCGAGGCGGAGATTTACCTCGCGGGCGGCTGCTTCTGGGGCACGGAGCGTTACCTGAGCCTTGCGCCCGGCGTCATATCGGCGGAGAGCGGCTACGCGAACGGGCGCACGGCGCGTCCATCGTATCGCGAGGTATGCTCGGGCAGCGGCCATGCCGAAGCCGTGCATGTTGTCTACGATCCGAAGGTTCTGCCGCTCGAAAAGCTGTTGGAACTGTTTTACGAGTCCATCGACCCGACGGCGAAGAACCGCCAAGGCAATGATGTCGGCGAGCAGTATCGTTCGGGCATCTACTATGTGGCAAAGAGCGGCAGGGCGCACGGGGAAGTCGCTGTGATCAGCGATTCGCTGCGTCGCCTAGAGGAGAAGCTGAAAAAGCCTGTCGCCATAGAGACGGGGCCGATTGTGAACTTTTACCGCGCGGAAGAGGAGCATCAGAAGTATCTCGAAAAGCATCCGGACGGCTACTGCCATATCCCGCTTTCGTTGATGTCCGACATGCGCGGGAGGAACGAAGCAGCGAAGGAAGGGCAGAAGGAGAAGACTTATGCGAGGCCGTCGGACGATGAACTCAAGGAACGCCTGACGGCGATGCAGTACAAGGTGACGCAGGAGAAGGCGACGGAAGCGCCGTTTCAAAATGAATACGATCATGAGTTTCGCGCGGGAATCTATTGCGATGTGACGACGGGGGAGCCGCTCTTCGTTTCGACGCACAAGTATGATTCGGGCTGCGGCTGGCCGGCGTTCTCGCGTCCGATCGACGCCTCGCTCATCGCGGAGCATGAGGATACGTCGCACGGCATGGTGCGAACGGAGGTCACGGCAGCCAAGAGCGGCGCTCACCTCGGGCACGTCTTTGAGGACGGCCCCAAGGAGTTGGGCGGCATCCGCTACTGCATCAACAGCGCTTCTCTGCGCTTCGTGCCGAAAGAAGAGATGGAAGCACAGGGCTACGGTGCGTATCTGCCGCTGCTAGATGAATGATAGGCTGTGAAAAAGGAAGAGCCGGGCGGAGATGGATTTCATCTTCGCCCGGCTCTTTTTGGATATACAGCGATAAACTCTAATGGAATAATTCTGCATGAGTTCCCGTATCCATCAAGGTCAATGTTAGAATGTCGTCATCGATGCGGTAGACGAGCAGCCAATCTGGTTGAATATGACATTTCACGGCATTGGGAAAAATCGCCACTGAGGCAATGATCGGCATATTTTTTAGGCAGTTTCTTGCCACAACGCAGCATTTCCACGATTTCACCGAGAAGCGAAAGATTCAGTCCTCGCTTTTTGGCGCGTTTGTAGCCTCGACGAAAGGCGCGTGTGTACTTCAATTCATACTGCATGTTCGCTCTCCAAGGCTTCTTCTAGTTCTTTCCAGCTCTTGTAAGATGGCACAGATGGGTCGTGCGCGATCTGCTCAGCCTCTGCAATGGCCTCAAGCAATTCAGCGGAGTAGATTCCCTCCTTCACGCTGAATGGCAGGCCGCGATGGATCGGGCATTGGCGCAGGAATACGTTGACGGCTGTGGATAGGTCGAGTCCGAGGCTTTGAAAAAGTGCCATGGAGCGTGCCTTGACTTCGGGATCGAGTCGGATTTGTGCGGATACGGTTGCCATAGTATCATCTCCTTTGCTCTTCAATTATATCACGATGCCACTACAACGTAAACTTTCAGGACATATGTTCAGCCGTCACGCGAAGCGGCATAGTTGCTTTTGTGTCTGTTTCCTGCGATGGCGTCATCAGAGAGGCACGCTGTACATATGTCCTCACGCCTTACAGAAGCCTAACCAATCGGTCTGCGCCTACGGCTTGACCTCTTGGGGCTTCATGGTAAACTAGAAATCCCCCGAAGCGGCATTTTGCCGTGTCGGGGGATTTTCTTTGCCTTCTTACTGCACGTTCATCGAAAGCTCGATGATCTTGTTGGCGAGTTTCGCCTTCTGCAGGACTTCTTCAGTGATGTCGCCGCCAGCTTCGACGATGACGACGCCCGTATCGGTCGTGATGCGGCGCGAGGCCTTCTTGTTGAGCAGGAAGCGGCGATGCCTGTCCTCGGTCGCCTTGGCCGCTGCCTTTTCTGCGGCATCTTCGGAAGATTCCGCGGCAGGCTCTTCAGCGGATTCCGCGGCAGGTTCCGGCGTTGGCTCTGCTGGCGCCGTGTCCGTGGAATCCGTCATGGATTCCGTCGGCAGCGGCTCTGGCCCTGCAGCTTCCTCAGCCGCTGGTTCAGCAGGTGCGGGTTCGGCGACAGGCTCGGGAGCGGGCGTCTCTTCCACGGCCGGAGCGGCATCGTAGGAGGGAGCGGGCATCTCTGGTGCGGGCGCCACAGGAGTCGCAGGCGCCGTTACGCTGGCGCTGTCGATGACCGTGACCTGCTTGCCGAAGATGGAAATCTGCTCGGCAGAGATATTGTCGAGGAAATTCCCCTTAGGATCGGAAATCTCGCACTGCACGACCTTGCCGTCGTCGCCGATGTAGATCTCGCTGACGGAACCCTGGATCGTACCGCCCTTCGTGATCGCTTTCGTGCCGATGATGCGGACGTTCTCGTCGAGCAGGTTCTCGAAGTCGACAGCGTCCTCAAGCGTCAGGATGTTCTCGCTGTTCGTGATCGTGATGGCGTCGGCGCCGACGGCGATGACGCTTTCGAATGGGATGAGCTTGACGCCGCGATACCAGTCGTCATCCTCGATCGTGATGGCGGCGACAGCGCCGTTCTTGGCGTCGATGAGCAAGGTCTTGCTCATGCCGAGCTCACGGCCCTCGGTGATGCTGATCACGGGCAGTCCTAAGATTTCTGCACTTGTCTTCATAGCTATTTCCCCCTGTGTTTGATCGGTTTATCTTTCTCTAAGACGGATTTGCAGCGTTTGCCTCTTGCACGGCGCGCTCGATCTCAGCGGAGATTTCGGGCGGAATCTGTGCGAAGGGCGTATCTGCAATCCCGTGGCTTGCCAGAATATGATGAACGGTGCGCAGGTAGTCGGCGCTGCGGCAAAACTCCTGCTGCATGGCCGCATTTTTTTGTGCTGCCGGAAGCGTGAGCGCCGCTTTGTACGTATCGCTCGCAGCCTCGTAGTCGCCCATCTCCTTGTAAACGTTGCTGAGGTTGATGGCGATGAATGGCGCATAGTCATCGTTCCAGTAGAGGCTGAGTGCCTGCTTGTAAGCGAAGACGGCGCGGCGTGGGCGATGTGCCCGCGCCTCCTGGTCGGCGTAGTCGAGGTAGTCGTCCATCGAGTGGAGGCGGCCGACGGCTTCGGTAAGCTCCTTGAGCTCTTCCTTGGCACGCTTTCGCTCCTCTTCGCTGGGCGGCACCGCAGGTTCGAGATCGAAATCCTCATCGTCCTCGTCGTCGGCAAGCGGCTCATCAGCTTCTGCATCGGCAGGAGTCTCTTCCGCCGCCGGCTCATCGGCCTCCGCGTCGGCAGGAGTCTCTTCCGCCGCCGGCTCTTCAGCCTCCGCGTCGG
>ERZ773267.467-NODE-467-length-26801-cov-4.889254_pt1 | contig 26801 bp, 23 predicted proteins | sample MGYA00511959_ERZ773267 | MGnify/ENA primary metagenome ERZ773267 (study PRJEB29015, sample SAMEA2738165) | human oral metagenome | biome: human oral; feature: human-associated habitat; material: saliva | place: China | collected 2240 ... | reverse complement strand
CGGCGCCGTAGGCTTCCAGAGCCCACACCTCCATCTCGCCAAAGCGCTGGCCGCCATTTTGGGCCTTACCACCAAGCGGCTGTTGGGTAACCATAGTATATGGACCGGTAGAGCGCGCATGGATTTTATCTTCGACCATGTGGTGAAGCTTAATCATATGCATGACGCCGACAGAAGTACGTTCTTCGAAGGCTTCGCCGGTGAGACCGTCAAAGAGCTGCACGCGCCCGTCGCGAGCAAACCCAGCTTTTTCTAGTTCGTCGGAAATTATTTCATCTGGTACACCGTTGAAAGATGGGGTGGCAACTTTGTAACCTAGAGCGCGGGCTGCCATACCAAGGTGTGTTTCGAATAACTGACCGAGGTTCATGCGAGATGGTACGCCCATTGGCGACAAGACGATGTCAACTGGGGTGCCGTCAGCCATAAATGGCATATCTTCGACTGGGAGAACACGAGAAACGACGCCTTTATTACCGTGGCGACCAGCCAGCTTGTCGCCGACGCCGATTTTACGCATCTCAGCGACAAAAATTTTGATCTGCATTAAAACGCCAGCCTTGAGTTCGTGACCTTGTTCACGGGTATAAATGCGCACGTCCACGACTTTACCAGTAGTGCTACCATTCATCCGAACTGAGGTGTCGCGAACATCTTTGGCTTTTTCGCCAAAGATAGCGCGGAGGAGACGTTCTTCAGAACTAAGTTCCTGTTCACCCTTTGGAGTGATCTTGCCGACTAGAATATCGCCTGGGGAAACTTCCGAGCCAATGGCAACAATCCCGTCTTCGCCGAGATGGCGAAGCGCGCGCTCGGAAACGTTTGGAATATCACGGGTGACTTGCTCTGGGCCAAGCTTAGTTTCACGGACTTCGACGTCGAAATCCTTAATATTGATCGATGTCAGTTCATCATTTTCAACGAGACGAGAAGAGATCACAATGGCGTCGTCCATATTGTAGCCACGCCAAGGCATAAAGGCGACGAGCAAGTCTTTGCCAAGTGCGATTTCACCGTCGTTAATCGAGGCGCCTTCAATCAGAACATCACCTTTTTTAACTTTTTGACCACGTTGCACTTTGCAGCGTTGATTGTAACAACGATCGTCGTTGGTTTTGGCAAAGTGAGTGAGCTTATACTCTTTCTCAAGATTTTTGTAAGCAACAATCACCGAATCGCCATCTGCTTTCTTGACTTCACCAGCCGCTTCGGCAAAAACAATTTGTGAAGTGTTAGCGGCGACTTCTTTTTCAATACCGGTACCTACAATTGGATTGTCGGTTCTAAGAAGGGGTACTGCTTGTTTCTGCATGGCGCAAGCCATCAAAGAACGGTCAACACGGTTTTTCTCAACAAATGGAATTAAGCTAGCTGAAACACCCAAGATTTCCTTGTGAGCAGCATCGACGTGGGTAACATGTTTTGATTCAACTTGGCTTGGTGCACCATGGACACGCGCCGAAACCCATTCCTCTTCAAAGTTGCCATTTTGATCGATTTTGACTGAGGCATCAGCGATCACCATATCATTTTCGGTGGAAGCATCGACGTAAATAACTTCGTCAGTCACTTTGCCGTCTTTGACCACTCGGTAAGGAGCCTCAATAAAGCCATAATCATTAACCCGAGCGTAAGTTGCGAGGTTTAATACGAGACCGACGTTGCCGCCTTCTGGGGTTTCGACAGTACAGATACGGCCGTAGTGAGTAGGGTGGGCGTCACGGACATCAAAGCCAGCGCGCTCACGAGTCAAACCGCCAGGACCCATAGAACTCAGGCGGCGCTTATGAGCGAGTTCGGAGAAGGGATTAGTCTCGTCCATCAACTGAGAAAGCTGCGAGCTAGAGAAGAACTCCTTAACAGTGGCAACAACTGGGCGAGAATTGAGTAGTTGAGAGGGAGTGATTTCGTCTGGACTAGCCATTGACATTCGATCTAAAATATTTCTTTGTAGGCGAAGCATACCAAGACGGAATTGACGTTGTACTAATTCGCCGACTAATTTAACCCGGCGGTTAGAGAGGGAGTCAATGTCATCGGCTGGTTCCTGAGTATTGTTGAGGCGAATAATCTCTGAAATAATCGCAACTAGATCTTGCATTTGCAAGGTACGGTGAGCTGAATCGTTGGGAGTGTCAAAACCAAGGCGCTGGTTCAACTTAAACCGACCGACGCGAGAATAATCGTAGCGCTTATAGTCAAAGAAAGTACGCTCAATCATAGACTTAGCATTTTCAACTGTCGCGAGATCGCCTGGGCGTAGACGGCGATAAACTTCAATTAAAGCCTCAGATTGTCCGCGCGTTTGGTCTTTATCTAAAGTGGCATCGATGTAGCTAATTTCACCGTTGTCAATTTTTTCAAACTGCGCTTTAATGTCGGAATTTTTCGGCAGACCGAGAGCTCGCAGCAAAGTTGTAACTGGGATTTTGCGACGACGGTCAATTTTGACATTAATACTACCATTGGCGGCAGTCTCAAATTCAAGCCAGGCGCCACGACCAGGGATCACCTTAGCGCCATAATGATTGCGGCCGTTAATATTATCGGCGGTAAAGAAAACGCCAGCGGAGCGAATCAGCTGCGAAACGATCACGCGTTCTGTGCCATTAATAATAAAAGTGGCACGGTTAGTCATCCAAGGATAATCACCAAAGAAAATATCTTGTTCTTTAACCTCGCCGGTGATTTTATTTTTCAATGCAACATTGACGTGGAGCGCGGCATCGTAGGTAGTCAAATCAGCTTTGGCTTGGCGCTCGTCGCGAGTTGGCTCTTTAAAATAATAATCTTTAAACTCAATCGAGAGTTTTTGTCCGGTATAATCTTCAATCGGGTTGAGTTCGTTAAAGACTTCACGGAGTCCAGTTTTGACAAATTCATCCCAGCTTTTCTTTTGATGGTCAATCAAATCAGGGATGGGAAGTGCTTGGTCGCCCTCGGTAAAAAACACGCGGCTACCAGTTTTCGCTGTAGTTGCTTCTTTCACATTTACCTCTTATTTAGTGTTTGATGAATCTTAGCGCCGAAGATTACTGCTCATATTTTTTACTGGAAAATCGCCATTTTTCAAGCAAAACAAAATACGGCACACTACTTCTTGATGATATTTTAGCTTAATTTCTGCAATATAGCAAGAGTTTTAAACCAAAAAACCACCTCAAAAGGTGGGTTCTTAGACATAGATAAGCTCTCAACTATTTATGTAAAGCCGACTCGCAGTTAGCTTATGTTTAATTATACGGGACAGAAAGGGATTGTCAAGCGATTTTTGAAGATTTTTCACAAAAATTGGCTCCTTTGAAGAAGCCAATTTTTCTAACTGGTAATTCAGTTAGATGTCTAGGTCATCCAAGCCAGCTAGTTCGGCGCGAGTTTTTTCAGCTAAATCGCTAGCGGCGTCAGAATCTTCATCGGATTCAGCAGCCGGAGTATCCTGGCTTATTTCCCCAGCAGGGGCAGATGGTTCAGCTTTCGCCATATCTTCATCGCCGTTAACAATCTTAAGATTGTAGCGAGCATCATTTTTAGTGCCGAGCGCCCGCAAGAGCGTGCGAATGGACTGGGCGGTAGCGCCACGACGGCCGATAACCCGACCGACATCTTCCGGATCGACAGAAAGGCTGAGTAGAACGCCTTTTTCATCAATTTTACGATCAATTTCGACTTTGTCTGGGGCGTTAACGAGAGTTTTTACAATATATTCGACGAATTGTTGGTCAATGGTTGCCATAAGGATCTCCAGTTTTAAGTTTTACCTTTTTAGTATAGCATTTTATTCAAAAAAGCCAAAACCCCCAAGCTGGGGGTTGTTGGTTAAGAAATCTCAGAATTAAGCCTCGGCGGCTTCGGCGCTTGCAGTAGAAGTCTCCTCGACTGAGGCTGCTGCTTGAGGCTGATTCTTACGTAGTTTATCAGCGTGTTTTGGCGCAGCCTGCTTTTTAGTTGGCAATTTAACCCATTTCGGCATTTTGAGGCCGTTACTAGTTAAAATCCGAACCACACGGGTTGACGGCTGGGCGCCATTACTGAGATATTGATTGATTTTTTCTTTATCCAAAGTCGTAGCTTTGGTGTGGGGGTTGTAGTGGCCGACTTCTGCCACAACGCGCCCTGAGAGAGGGTGGCGCTGCGCTTCTTGGACGACTATCCGATACACAGGAAAATGTGTTCGGCCATTACGCTGCAAACGAATCGCTAGCATAGTTCTCCTTTTTAATTAGCTTGTTTATTATAACTTATTTTTCAAAAAAGGTAAAGCCCCGCAAGGCGGGGCAGTTAATAACGTACGCGGGCGATAATTTGTTCAAGTGACCAGTACTCTGGCCATTCGGATCTACGCTGACTGACTGTGGTACTGATAATTTGGCTAAGCAACTGACCTTGATCGTCTTGATTAGATAGCAGCTCAATGAAGGTGTTCTCCTCAATTTCAGTTTTCATACCCAACCGCTTGGCATGGCGACGATACGTGTCAAACTGCCGACTAAATTTTTCCCTATATTTTCGAAATAGTTCGTAAGGAGTCTTGATACTACTGCTAATGTCATAATACCCAGTCGGCCAGCCACCATTGTCGACAATCTTAATGTGCTCTTGGGCTGTTTTGATCGTTTCGAAATAAATAATCAGTGTATGGATGTTTTTGTAATAAATGGCCAGTTTACGTGTTTCTTCAAAGTTACTGTAACGAAGTTTACGAACGAAATTTGTCAATTCCTTCCCTCTCTCAGTTTTTTCAGCGATATCTTTGAGATGATAATAATAAGCTCTAAGCTCGCTGCCTTGCAAATTTGTAGCGCCATTTTTGATTTCTATTAAATTACAACTATTCATTGGCTCCCCCTCTCCTTTGATATAGTATGGTGCGATACGTTACCTTTTGATTATAGCATAATATATGATAAAAAGCAATAGCTCGGGATGATCCGAGCTATGATATGTGTAGACGGAAGATCTTCGCGGTGTCTTCCACTCCAATGGCAACATGCTCCTCTTTAGCTTTTCTAAAAAAAGAGCCATAGAGCCAACTTCGCTGCTCTGCGCTACAGAAACAGAAAACCTCTACCAACTGCAGTTCCCTAGTGTACTTGGAATAAAACCTCTGAGAAACCAGTAGCTTTTTCATTAGTTGCTGCGTTAAATCTTTGGCGTAAAGAAATGGATAATCGCCAGGTATCTTAGCTGCTTGAGCAGCTTGATACAGTTCGATCAACTGCCAAACCACTTGGTTGCACTTACTTCGTAAAAGTTCTTTCGGCGTGATTAGTCTGCCCTGTTGCTCACAAGCTTTGGTGACAATTTTGTTCACCGTAGCTTGGGCTGATTCACTATCCTCAAGCGAATAAACTTTATAGAAGCCTGCCAATTTGCCAACTGCCCGAACAAATTGTTCGAACGCTTGCCAGTAGACTTCAATTTTTGCTTGACGAGCCCTCAAAATTTGTTTTGAGGTTGGCTTGGGACGAGGGGCTTTTTCGCCCTCATACTCCGGACGTGATGCGGATGGACTTAAAAAAGACAGTTGGCCACCGTCATTTTCGTAAATTTTAATATTCGACACATGCTCACCCCCTTATCAAAAATCATGTATACGGTTCTATTATATCACAGATTGCTTAAAAAGTCAATTTGAGCGGTATTTCTTAATGCCTTCAGCCGCAGCCGCAGTTTGAGCTTCTTGTTTAGAATGTCCAGTACCAACCCCTTTTAAACTGGAACCTACATAGACCCCAACAGTAAAGATTTTGTCGTGGTCGGGCCCCTCCTCTTTCATAACGCGATAGGACGGAGTCTGCCCGTCGGCCTTTTGGGCAAGTTCTTGGAGATAGGATTTGGGATCGCGCCAAGAGCCCGATGACAAAATATCATCAATTTTGCTAAGGATATGTTTGTGGATGAAATCACTAGCCGCTTGGTAGCCCTGATCAAGATAAATTGCCCCAATTACCGCCTCAAAGCAATCGGCTAAAATAACGGCGTGAGCGCGGTCTGAGCCGCGTTTTTCACCTTTGCTGAGCCGGATTGAGGGGCCGTAGCCCAGAGCTTCGCCAGCAGCGCCGATGGATTCGGTGCGAACTAGAGCGGAGCGCCAAGCGGTCATGATACCCTCTGGTTCGTCGTAATTGCGATACAAAAAATCAGAGGAAACCAATTCCAAAACGGCGTCGCCGAGGAACTCGAGACGCTCATTATGCTCACGAGCGCTAGCTTTATGCTCATTAACATAGCTGCGATGGGTAAGAGCAGTAATCAAAAGATCGAGATTTTTAAACTCAAAACCGAGTTTCTGCTTGGCAAAATCTTGGTAAGTCGCTAATTGGTCTTGATTCATAGATAGCCTTTCTGTTTAATAATTACCGGAGCGGATTTTCTTTTTAGCAATCAGCATGAGCTTTTCGATATCTTCGTATTCAATTGCTTCTAGGGCGTCGGAGAAACTGAACCATTCGATACCGTTCATCCACTTTTCTTTGGTAGGAGTTTCAGTGTTATCAAGTGAGTGCACTAGATAAATTTGAGTGGTCATCAGAACTAGCTGATCGAGACGGCGGTATTTGAAATGGATTTTACCGAGCCAGCAAATTACTGAAATATGAGAAAGACCGGCTTCTTCGCCAATTTCACGTACAGCAGTTTGTTTAGCAGTTTCGCCCGGCTCGATGTGACCTTTCGGAATAGTCCAGCGATTTCTAGAATCCTGGATTAAAAGAATCTCGATATCCTTATGGTCTTTGGTCAGGCGAAAAACGATACCGCCAGCGGTTGGCTCACGCACAATTTCGTGAATGGTCGGCTTCTTGCGGAAAACTTTAGTAATCTTTTGAAGAGGCGACTCCGAAAATTGTTCGGCAGGTAAAGCTTCCGGAATTTTGCGATTTAAGGGCGTCTTTGGAGCTGGGCGAGCGGGTCGTTTATTGGGACTCGGGCGTCGCGGAGGGCTGGTCGGACGCGGGTTTTGGTTGTTCATGTTTCCCTTCTGAGCCATCCAAACCTAATTGACGAAAAGCTGTGCCAAGAACACCATTCACGAATTTTGAAGAGTTCTCGGAGCCAAAAGCTTTGGCTAGCTCAACAGCTTCGTTGATGGCGACTTTTGGCGGAACACTATCGCTGGCACGAGTCAACTCATAGAGACCAATTCGTAAAACGTTGCGGTCAATGGCGGCAATACTTTCGATTGGCCACTCGGGAGCAAGTGGGCGCAGAGCTTCATCAAGCTCTTTGGAATATTTAGCAACTCCGTGAGTCAGATTATAAACAAACTCAGTGTCACCGAGAGCTTTGGAATAAGGCTCGATATTTTTAGCAATAATCGTATCGATCTCGGCGGCGGCATCGCCCGCCTTATTGCGAAACTCGTATTCGTACAAGCTTTGCAAGGTGATAATTCTACCTAAGTGACGATTACTTGCCATTGGTTATTTTTTCTCAGATTTTTTAGAACTTTGCTTGCGGTTTTTTGCAGTAGTCTTAACTTTGAGATTAGGGGTAATTTTAGCAGTCTCAAAGGCTTTGACTGGGGATTTGCGGTTCACCATGCGTGCAAGTTTGAGGCGCAAATGGCTACGGCGCAAACCAGTCTTACGAGGGCTGCTTTGCTTTTTAGGTTCAGGCATTAAATGCTCCTTTGTTCAATAATTTGTTTTTATATTAGCACTATTTGAATGATTTGACAAGGACAAAAACTGGCTGCAACTAACTAGTTTAAGGTTGTTTTTACGGGGCTAAACGACTAAATTAATTAATTTGGCCTGACCGGGAATAATAATTTTTCGCGGCGAGCCAGGAACAAACTTGCGGACATTCGGATCGGCGAGAGCCAGCGCGGTGAGCTTATCGTGGTCAGATAGATCGGCGGTAGCGACTAATAGCTTGGCGCGCAACTTGCCGTTGACCTGCACGATTAGCTCAACTTGATCAGAAATCAACTTCGACTCATCCCAAGTTGGCCAGGTATCATCAGATTGAAGTTTTTCCAGCATTTCACTAGCCAAATGTGGTGCAAAAGGTTTTAACAATTTAGCGAGACTAATTAGATCGTCAATGCTCGGCGCAGATTTATAAAGTTGGTTAACGTATTCCATCAGGGCTGCCACTGCGGTATTAAAACTATGGCGGTAAAGGTCTTCAGTAACTTTTTTGATAGTTTTATGCCTAATTAAAGTATTATCCGAAGAACAATCTGGCGAGGAATCCAGAAATTTTTGACAGAGCGTCCAGCAGCGGTTGAGGAAACGGTAGACACCACCGATTGCTTCAGTACTCCAAGCTGCGTCTTCGTCATAAGGTCCGATAAACATCTCATAAGTGCGCAAAGTATCCGCGCCATAGCCGGAGTCAATGACGTCGAGTGGATCAATTACATTGCCGAGAGATTTAGACATCTTGCGACCGTCTGGGGCGTTGATGTAGCCATTATAGAGCAGCTTTTTGATGGGTTCGCGAAAAGGCAGAAGCCCTTGATCGGCGAAAAATTTGCACCAAAACCTGATATAGAGAAGATGTGCCACAGCGTGGTCGCCACCTACATAGATGTCAGTGGGAGCCCAATACTTGATTGCCTCCGGGTCCCACGCCTGCTGGTGATCGTGCGGCGAAACATAGCGCCAAAGGTACCAGGAGGAACAGGCGTAACCATCCAAGGTATCAGTCTCGCGCGTCATTACTTGGCCATCAATAGTAACCTTCAGCCAATCCTCTGCTTTAGCTAAGGCAGAACGTCCAGTTTGATCCGGTTGATAATTTTCGACCTCAGGAATAATGACCGGTAGTTGATCTTCGGGGATAGGGTGCGGGTGGCCTTCTTTATCGTAGGCAATTGGGATCGGGCAGCCCCAGTAGCGTTGCCGAGAAATCAACCAATCGCGCATATGATAATTGACTTTAGTCTGACCAATTTGCCGCTCGAGAAGCCAAGCCATAATTTGTTCGCGAGCTTCGCTACTAGAAATGCCGTTGAACTGACCGGAGTTAATTAGTTGACCCTCACCAGTATAACAACGCTCGGCTTGTGAACCTTCGGGTTTTTTAATTACTTGGATAATTGGCAAGTCAAATTGCTCGGCGAACTCAAAATCGCGTTGGTCATGACCAGGCACCGCCATAATTGCCCCTTCGCCATAGCCCATTAAAACATAGTCAGCTAACCAAATTGGTAGTTTGGTGCCAGAAATTGGATTGATGGCATAAGCCCCAGTGAAAACCCCTGTTTTAGCTTTATTTTCTTGTCGTTCAAGATCAGATTTCTTGAGCGTGGTCTTTTGATAATTAATAATTTGAGCGCGAGTTTGAGTGGTGGCAAGTTCTAATGCGAGTGGGTGTTCTGGGGCCAGAACGAGGAAGGTGGCACCAAACAAAGTGTCAGGGCGAGTAGTGAAGACTTTGATCGTCTTTTGGGGAGCGCCGTCGACTTGAAACTCAATTTCAGCCCCCTCACTGCGGCCAATCCAGTTTTTCTGCATAGTCTTAATACGATCTGGCCAGTCGAGAGTATCAATGTCGCGTAGTAGCTCATCAGCATATTCAGTGATTTTGAAAAACCACTGCTTCATTTTCTTTTTTTCAACTTCAGTACCACAGCGCCAGCAGCGACCGCCTTCAACCTGCTCGTTAGCTAGTACGGTCTGGTCCTTTGGACACCACCATTGGTAGCTCTCTTTCTGATAAGCGAGGCCTTTTTGATAAAGCTGTAGAAAACACCACTGAGTCCAACGATAATATTCCGGGTCGGAAGTGTTGATTTCGCGCGACCAATCAATCGCGAAACCGAGACGCTGGGCTTGCTTGCGGAAATTTGCGACGTTAGCTTGGGTGGCTGACTGGGGAGAAATCCCAGTTTTGATAGCATAATTTTCAGCTGGCAAACCAAAAGTATCGTAGCCAAAGGGTCGCAAAACATTGAAGCCTTGCTGAGTATAAAAACGCGTTAAAACGTCAGTAATAGTGAAATTGCGCACATGGCCAACATGTAGCCCAGCACCAGAGGGATACGGGAACATTTCAGCGAGAAAAGCTTTGGGGGGTTGAGAGGTGCCAGATGTAGACTTGCTCGCATCTACGGCGGGAGCCTTGAAAGTCTCTTGCTCGGTCCAGATTTTTTGCCATTTCGCCTCAATTTGAGAGGGATCATATCGTTCCATGTTAACTCCATTATTGACTTGTTGCACAATCTGTGGTATAATAAGGAAATATTGCGCGTTTTCTCTTGACATTATATCATAGAAGCATGAAGATTAGACTGATCTTAGATAATATTCGTTCGACTTACAATGTAGGAGCGATTCTTAGAAGTGCCGATGGCTTTGGAGTGGAGGAAGTAATCTTTGGCGGGGTAACGCCTTTATTCAACGACCCAGCTTTACTGCCGCATTTGCAAGTTAAATTAAATCGCGCCATCGCAAAAACTGCGCTAGGCGCGGAGAAAAATGTGCGTTGCCGGCGACCAAGTAATCTGATAGAGGAATTGAATCAGTTAAAAAGTTCGGGATGGCAATTAGTCGGTTTGGAGAATAACCTGAAAGACCAGCGACTACATTCATTAAGTGAATCGGGTCTTAGTAACCTACTAGGAGAGAAAATTATTCTGATATTGGGCGAGGAGGTGTCTGGAGTTAGCGCAGAGCTGCGCAAATTAGCAGATTATTTTATTGAAATCCCGATGCAGGGCAAAAAAGAGTCTTTCAACGTTGCAGTAGCGACCGGAATTGCGCTCTACGGGCTGCAAAATTTAGCTTAATTTTACGCAATCCGAGCCGAGAAGGTTTTCTAAGCTTTCGATTAGATCCGGTGAAGCGTCGACTTTAAAAGGCAGGCGGAGCGGTTTTTTCGTATCTTGCTGATTCAAAACTAGGATAATTTCCTGCAAGCCCGGGTTAAGGTCACAGAGATGTTTGAGATCAGAGAGTACGGTGGTATTTTCCGGTTCGTTGATTAAACAGAAAAGTTTTTGGCGGCGCGGATCGACGGGTGGCTGAATCGGCACGCGCGGAAGATCAAACGCAGCGTCCGTGGGAGAGGTTTTAGTGTAAGCCCCCGCAGTTTTAGGGGCATTGACCCCTTCGGCCGAGCTACGCGAGCGACGACGCGGAGATTTGGTGCTAGCCCGTGGCGCGGCAAGACGGCTGCCGGTCGGCTGATAGGTTTCCAGAGTTTGATCAGAGATTATGTCAATCGCGTCGGCAAGGACTTTAACTTCTGAACTTTGATTACCGTTCTGATCTTTCGCATTGATGCGACCGCTGACCTTGATGACATTATCTTGTACCAGCTTAGCGCCGACTTGTTCAAAAACGCTCGGGAAGACAATTACTTCCTGTTCGTTGTTCTTATCTTCAAGTTTGACAAAAGCCATCTTGGAACCAGATTTAGTTAAAATAGTCCGCACGGAGCTGATAATCCCGCCTAGAATAATAGTTTTACCGTCGTTCTCAGCAGCGACTAAATTATAGGGGTGGGTTTGCTCTTCAAAGAACGTGTCGAACTTGTCGAGTGGATGAGAAGAAATATAAAGCCCCATCAAATCCCGTTCCCAAAGCAACTGTTCCTTTTCGGGATACTTAGTGGGAGCAGTTTGAATCTGGGGTTGCGGAATTGCACCCGCTGCGCCAAAGGCTCCAAAGAGGTCGGTTTGGCCGGAAATAGTATCTTTTTGGACTTTTTGCCCATAAGCTTGGATGTTTTCGAGATTATAGAGCAAGTCAGAACGGTCTCCAAAACGATCAAAAGCGCCGGTTTTGATCGCTGATTCCCAAGATTTTTTATTAAATTTAGCAGAATCAACGCGGCTAGCAAAGTCACAAATGCTCTTAAAGGGACCATTTTTATCGCGTTCTGGGATCACGATGTCTTCAACCAGCGATTTGCCCATATTCTTGATTGCCGCGAGCCCAAAACGGATCGTATTTTCATCCTTCACAATAGCAAAATCGGCGTAAGACTCATTGATATCCGGGCCAAGGACTTTAATGCCCATATGTTTACACTCGGCAATTTCAATTGCTAAGCGATCAGTCCAGCGCATATCAGAGGTCATCAAAGCCGCCATAAAAGCGTCTGGATAATGTGCTTTGAGATAGGCCGTCCAATAGGCAATCAAGGCATAGCAAGCGGCGTGCGACTTATTAAAACAGTAGTTAGCAAAGTCGAGCAACTGCGACCAGAAAGTTTCCGCTTGTTCTTTTGTTGCACCGCCCACTTTTTGAGCACCCTCAATAAATTCTGGTTTGACTTTATTCATTAAATCGATTTTTTTCTTACCAACAGCTTTCCGCAGAGTATCGGCCTGGCCCCCGGTAAAGCCACACCATTCCTTGGAAATCTGCATAAACTGTTCCTGATAAATCAAAATACCGTAGGTGTTTTTCAGAGAATTTTCGAGACCAGGATGGAGATAAGTGATGGCTTCTTTGCCATGCTTACGGCGAATAAAGCTATCGATAAACTGCATTGGGCCTGGACGATACAGCGCCACCATAGCAATGATATCTTCGAAGCTAGAGGCTTTCAAATCTTTCAAATAGCGTTTCATACCTGCCGATTCTAGCTGAAAGACGCCAGTCGTTTCGGCGCGCTGTAAAAGCTGATAGGTTTTTTTGTCGTCAAGAGGTAGATTTGTTAGATCAACGTCATTATTATAGACCTTGCGAACCATCCGTAAAGCATTATTGATCACCGAGAGGTTAGACAAACCAAGAAAGTCCATTTTAAGAAGCCCCAGCTCCTCAACTTCGTTCATTGGAAATTGAGTCGCAATGGGACCCTTAGCTGAAACTTCAAGTGGCAAAAATTTCACTAAATCATCTGGCGCAATTACGACGCCGCAAGCATGGACGCCATGATTACGGATGGTTCCTTCGAGGCGAGAAGCAAAATCGATCACCTCCTTAGCAGTGGGGTTGGTCTCATACTCCTGCTTCAGATCGGGCACGTCTTTTATAGCATCTTTAAGATGAATGTGACGTCCCATGACAGGATCGGGGACTAATTTAGCGATACGGTCAGCCTCAGCATATGGTACCTCGAGGACGCGAGCGACATCACGTACAGCGTTTTTTGCCATCATCTTGCCAAAAGTCACGATATTGGAAACCCGAGCTTCGCCGTATTTTTTCATACAGTATTCGATTACTTCGTCACGCCGAGTGTCTTGGATGTCAGTGTCGATATCTGGCATCGAGATACGATCCGGATTCAAGAAACGCTCAAAGAGTAGGTCATATTTCAAGGGGTCTAACTCAGTAATCCGCAAGGCATAAGCTAAAATTGAACCAGCCGCGGAGCCGCGTCCAGGGCCAAAGACAATGCGCTGCGACTTGCCCCAGTTGATAAAATCTTGCACAATTAAAAAATAGCCGTTATAGCCCATTTTATTAACTACAGATAATTCATAGTCAATGCGTTCTAAGACATTTTCTGGCAAGCGTTGACGACACTCCGCGACGGATAGAGCTTCAGTTTCAGCGAGTGAAGTACCGCAATAACGATAAACTAAACCACGAAAAACTAGTTTATCAAGATAGGATTTTTCATCTTCGCCGTCTGGTACCGGAAATTTGGGGATTAATATTCGACCAAGCTCCAGTTCGACTTCGCAACGCTCAGCAATACGTTTAGTGTTGAGAATTGCCTCGGGAAAATCTTGACCCCAGCGCGAAATAATATCCTCAGGCTTAATAACGTGGAGCTGAAAATCTTTAAGAGACATGCGATTAGGATCAGAAAGGTTAGATCCAGTGCCAATACAGAGTAGAATCTCGTGCGCCTCAGCGTCAGCATGGCAGAGATAGTGTCCATCACAAGTCACCACGAGTGGTAGTCCAGTTTCCTTGGCGATTTTTTGAAGACCGAGATTAATTTTATTTTGCGCGTCCCAGTGGGTAGGAGAATCAGGATGGCCGTGGTCTTGCATCTCCAAGTAAAAGCGGTCTTTAAAAACTTTGGCATACCAATCGACTAATTTTCTGGCGCCTTTTTCGTCACCGTTGCGTAATCGCACCGAAATTTCTGAACTAGCGCAGCCAGAAAGACAGATGATCCCCTCGTTATATTGTTCCATCAAGTCATGGTCGATGCGAGGCTTATAGTATTTACCTTTGGTTTCGGCTTCCGACATCAAGCGACAAAGATTTTCAAAACCTTGAGCGTTCATAGCAAGGAGAGTAATATGAAAACGCTCTTTATCGTAAGCTGGGTCACGATCAGTCATTTTGCGGGCTGCCACATAAGCTTCGAGGCCCAAAATCGGTTTAATGCCAGCGGCTTTAGCAGTTTTAAAAAGGTCAACCAACCCACTCATAGTGCCGTGGTCGGTCACTGCTACCGCCTCCATGTGGAGTTCTTTAACGTAATCTACTAGTTCTGGAACCTTGGTCAAACCATCAAGTAAGGAATAGTGGGTATGGTTGTGCAGATGCACAAAATCAGATGCTTGTAGATTGTTTACCTCCGTCATATGATATATTATACGTCTTTTTTGGCGGTTTTGGAGGGGGTTTTACGAGATTTTGAAGTCTTAGGAGAGATAATGGTGACAAAATTCTTCACTAAGCCGCCAATCGTTGTCAGATCTTTGACGTTATCAACGATGTCGTCAGTCTTGGCAGCAATCCCCTGGCCGGTGATGATGATTTTTTTAGCTTCTTTAGTGAAATCGATCAATTTAACGACTAAAATAGTGCCAACAATTAAAAAGACTAAGAGCGCACCGGCAAGAATCCCGACAATAATCCATTCAGCAGTGTTCATAAGCCCTCCTTAGCTTAGTTGTTGTTGATAAAATCACGCACCGCGTCAGCGTAATCTTCTTGGTCTAAAACGTATTTAAGGTGAGCGAGGAAATAATTTTTAGGATCACCAGTGGTCATCCAATGACCGCGGGTTTTTTCGACATAAACAGCTCCAGAAACTGCCATTTTTGTAATCGCATCCACGGTCCACAGCTCATGATCAAGACCCGTATTCTTGGGATTAAGATATGTAAAAACTTCTGGAGTTAAGAGATAACGGCCATAAGAAGTCAAGTTGGAAGGGGCTTCTTCAATTTTAGGTTTTTCAACAATATCCCGCAAAGTCATCAATTTTTCATCAGCGAGACGAATGATCCCGTATTTATTGAGTACCTCTCGTGGCATCTCTTGAGAAACGATAATTGCTTTAGCATCAGGATGTACGGCGTAGGAATCAATCAGTGTTTTGACGTCAGAGCTACCAAAAACGACATCGTCAGAGTAAATAGCTATAAAGGCTTCGTCATCCGATATATAATTGCGGGCCGAAGCAATTGGCGAACCGTTGCCATAAGGGTAAGATTGATCCTGCTCAATGACTACGATTTTAGGAAAATCAAGTACTTTCTGGACAGGCTGGTAACGATCTTCTTTGCCTTGAGAAGCCAGCTGTTTACGAATGCGGTTGACCGAATTATTGAAGTAATCTTCGTAAATTGGCTTACCTTCTGGAGTGGCGACGATAATAATTTCTTGAATACCAGCCTCGACGCACTCTTCTACCACTAGTTGCATAATTGGACGATTGCCGAAAGGTAGCATGGCTTTGGGAATAGTTTTAGTAATTGGCAAGTAGCGACTAGCGAATCCAGCATCAGTAATGATAGCTTTGGTGGGAGTTTTATAACTCATAGAATCTCCTTGATTATTGTCTAGCAGGTTAAACCCCTGAATGGCTCTATTATATCACACTACTTCTTGCGAGCAGTTTTAGCCTTGCGAGCAGATTTTTGAGTAGACTTTTTGACGAGCTTAGCAGCAGACTTCTCAGCTAGATAAACTTTACCCTGATCGCGGTTATGAACACCGTAGATGAGGTTGCAGAGCCCAAAGATCATCATGTAAGAGCCAAAAAACTTCACAAAAGTGGTGGTGTTAGTAAAATGGCCCGAGTTCAAAATAGCAAAACCAACGATAGAGCCACAAATACCACAAATTACCCAAATTGAACGATCGGTAGAATCGTCGATCGAACGAAGACCAATTAAAATTTCAAATACCCCGCGAACTAGTGTATAGACGGCGACTATTGTAAGGTGCCAAGCGGGATTTTGATCAAGCGACAAAAGTAATGAAAGTGCGACACCGACCTCAAAAAGCGCAATAGCTAGCGATAAACCGAGGGTTGAACGCGTATGAGCGCGGTGTAAGAGGTTAAAGGCTTCAATCATACCAAGACTTAACAGAGTGACGCCAACGACGACGACCAAAGCCTTGACATCGTTGTTGCCGGTAAACATCACAAACCAGCCAAACAGCAGGGCGATAATGCCTTGCACTGCAAACACTGGCCAGCGGCTATCGATATACTTAAGTTTTGTACTGGTTGCCATAAAAATCTCCTATAGATAATGCTTATTATTAATTATAGCAAATCTTAAACGTGGCGCAAATACCTACGTAAAGTTTCAATTAGTTTGGTTTTTTGGTAGAGCAGTGGTTTCAAAATTAGATCATGAGCTGGCAAATATTTTAGCTCTTGGACACCAAAACCGCGCTTAAACACCGAAACACCATAAAAGCGATGTTTAGTGTCATTCTCCTCAACAATTCCCCAAAAATTATAACGTTTAATGCCGCGCTGGCGAGCATCCCGCATCGCCTGCAGATGCAAAAGGGGGGCGCCAGAAAGTTTAGTGCCAAGTTCGCTAGAAACTCCATAGTGATAAGAAGCCTCATTACCATAAAAAATCATAAAATTTTGAGCCAAAATTTGCCCCTCGTACTTAGCGGTATAGAGTACCGCTTCGCCATGCGGGGCTAAAGCTTGGAATTGCTTGGTCAAAAAATCTTCGGAGAAAGCGAAGAAATCGTGGCGCTTAGCGGTCTGGAGTTGGATTTGATAAAAAGTCTTAATATCCTGAGGATCGGTTGAAGTTTCGACAGTAATTTGGTTTTTAGTCGCTTTACGCAGAGCGCGGCGGAGGCGCTGACGCATGCCGGCTAGAAGTTCGGCTTCAGGTTTAGTCAAATCCAAAATACCAGCATGTTCAACTGACAGGTAGATGGGAGCTTTTTTAAATCCTAAATTTTTGAAAAGCTGTTTGGATAAGTCCGATAGTTCTAATTGAGGACGAACCCGTACAAAGGTACAGCAATGCTGGGCGCCTTGAGCTTTAATATCCTGGAAAACGACTTCCACTAGCGCTTGGTTTTGCCAGTCTAAAATTGGTCCGCCGGCAATTGCTAGATGTCGACCACGCCGAGCATTTTCCACCACGCCAGCAAAAGCCGCCACAATTTTATCCCCATCGAGGATGATGCGGCGCACGACTTGGTTACCTCGCATGCGATGGAACTCATAGAAATCCCAGGATTGCAAAAAATTAGCTTCTGGATGACTAGTCACAAATTTATCCCAAGCAGTACGTTCTTGAGCGGTTTGGGGAGTAAACTTCGTTTTAATCATGCAGTTCCTTTTGGTAAGTTTTAATAATTTTGTGAGCCGGGCGAAGCGCAGACTCAGGATAGTAATTCGGGAAATTAATAATTTCGGCTGCCACGCGAGTCGCTACTGGACATTCGGCTTCTGGAAAATGGAGTTTTTTATAGTAACGAGCTGGTGAAACAGGTACGTCATACCAAATTTCAGAAAAATGGTAGCCGGCATCCGCCAGAGCCTGGAAAACTTCAGAGCGATTTCGAACGAAATAATGTTGGCGGAGCGGCAGACGTCCAGGCTTAATGCGTTGTAATTGACGCAAGGCTAAGCGCGCTTGCCAATTAGTAAGACGGGTTTTGCGGCTGAGCGGTGCGTCAGCCGAACGAGCAATCCAATGTAGTGCCAAAAATCCACCGGTGACAACTTTATGAAGTTTAAGATGCCGGCTCAAGCGCATACACAAACCTAAAAACGGATAGAAGCGATCGCGCAAGCGGTCCGCGAGCCGGGGCAATTTAGTCGGTTGATCGATGGCTGGTAAATGAGGAGCGCGTAAAATTAAGGCCCCGCCACAACTAGTGTCAATTGATTTCCCTTTACCAAAAGACAGCACAGTCGCTGCGCCAAGCGTACCAGCCTCACTTCCATCCTGGTAAGACGTACCAACCGAATGGGCTAAGTCTTCAATAATTTGTAAATGATATTGCTTCGCCAGTTGCTGAATAGGCTTAATCTCGGTCGGCAGGCCCAGAGTATTTTGAATAATTAGCGCTTTAAGGTCAGGGTATCGAGTAAGCGAGGCTTTAAGCTCTGTGGCGCTAAAATGAAGCTGTTTGCGATTAATATCGACGTAAATTGGTACGCAGCCTGCGGCTTTAACCGCTTGGACGACGGCTTGGCAGGTGAAGCCGTTGATAGCTACTTTACTGCCGGGTGGGAGTAACATTTTTAATGCGACCGACAAGGCTGAGCGTCCAGTGTGGTAGAGTGCAACGTGTGCTAAATCCGCTTGATAACGCTGACCTAAAGCTTGGCGTAGCTTGACCGCATCTCGCTTAGTACCGGTAGCAAAAGTGTGCTGCCAAAGTCTAGCCCGAGAAAAATGTGCAGCTTGACCGAGAAAATACATTAAACCAAGCCCTTCAAAACCTGTATGATGCTGGCCGCCAAGCCACTAGGATCAGAAATGTAGGGCGCATGAGTCCAACCGGATCGTAACAAGAGATGGCTGTCAGAAATTTTTTGGTGCAAGACTCGAGCTTGGCGAGGTGGAGTAACGGTATCGTCTTTACCCCAAAGAATCGTCGTAGGAGTAGAAATTCGGGCTAGGTCGAGAGACCTGTCGGATTCTAACATGTTGGCGAGAGTTTGCTTCATATTCTCGGGCGCTCGACTATAATCGCTGGCGCCGATTAGCTTATGAAGAAGCTTGCGCAATAATCGAATTTTTTTAAGGGGAGCGCCAATTTTTGCGAGTAGACGCAGTAAATTGCGCTTTTTCGACGGCTCATAAACACCGGCGGAGTTGAGCAAAATGAGGTGACGTAGTTTCAGAGGATTTTTACTGCAGAGATTAAGCAAAATGCGCCCACCATTACTATGCCCTAGCGCAATTGCGCCGTCAGGAATCTGTTGATCGGCCCACTCGACATACTGCTCGATAGTCCAAATCTTCCGAGAAGGCTCGGTCAAACCTGGAACACGGAGCATTTTGACCTTAATACCGGCTTTTTGAAGCTGTTCGATGGTCTTGGTCCAGGGCTCGATCGTATAGGTCCAGCCGTGAATGACGTAGAGAACTTGATTTTTTATGATATTTGTAGTATAATTGTTCATTAGTTTAATCCTCTTTTTTGGCGTCTTTTGACGGCACCCGGCTCACGCCGAGGCAAAAGAGCAGCGTCGCGCGGGTCGAGTAAAAGTTTTTCGATAATCCATTCCAGATATTGGCTACCCTTAAAGACGATAGTTTCCTGCCCGGTGGCGTTTTGCTCGATAAACTTAAGAGCTTCGCGCGGGTCAGTAGTAGTAAAGACCCGAATCTGCATTTTCTTGAGTAGCGGGGCGGTGTATTTTTTGGTCCGTCGGCCAACTAAAATTACTTGCTCAGGTTGAGTATCGACAATTAGCTCAGCTAGTTTGCGGTGTTCTTCTGCCTCTATGGAACCCTGTTCTACCATATCACCAATCACGAGCCATTTATGCGAAACTTGCATTTCGTGCATCATTTTCAGGATGGATTGCACGCTAATCAAATGAGCGTTGTAGCTACTATCAATCAGTTTGAGGCCGTTTTTACCCGAAAAATACGAATTGCGACCAGGTGGTAAATTTAACTTAGTACAGTCGGTACGCAAAGGAATAGCAAGATAATCACAAAGATGTTGCAACATTATAAGCTGCAGAGCGATGTCACGAGACAGCGGCGCCGCAAAGCAAAACTTGGTTTTATGAAAGATAAACTCGGTATGATCTGGCAAGACTGTGTAGTTAGTGAGTTTTTTAGTGTCACAAGAAACCACGGCGGCTGGAATTTGATGCTTGGCCTGGATTTTCTGGATTGCTTTTTGCATCAGTGGCACGGAAGCATCAATATAAATTTGCTTGGTAGTGTATTGCGGCAACATGGCAAATTCGTGCGTGATTGCCTTGTCGATATTCTCAAAAGTGCCATCAGTAACTTGATGTTGGAACTGGACGGCATGGGAGCGTCCAAGCGAAATCCAAAGCGTGACTTCTGGACGTAGCCAACGAGCAAGGAATTCAGCCTCGTGCGGGCGCTCGCCGTCAATTTCGACGATATAGAATTTTTCGGTGTGCGTATAAAAAAGGGCTTTAATTGGTACAGCAAAAATGAGTAGCAGCCAACGTAGTTTCGATCCGGTAACCCCGCGCAAATTAACCAAATCAAAAGCAATACCAAAGGCTGAGTTGGCATTATGAGAATAATGGGCTTTTCTGCCCAGTTGATATTCAATTAAATGTAGCATGGTAGTTTTACCAACACTGCCAGTAATAGCGATGATGCGTGGCCGCCAACGACGCAAGGCAAAATTAGCAAAAAATCGAAAATAGCTAGCAGCAACAAAATAAAAACGCTTCTTAAGTTTCGAAACTAAGATCATAAGCTTATTTTATCATATTTTATAATATAGACAGCACCCTGACTGACCGAAAAATCGCCCCGAAGGGCGATTTTTTACATTTTAATTTCGGCGTCTACACCAGCCGGAAGAGAGAGATTCTGTAGAGAATCGATAGTCTTCGGAGTAGCGTTCGAGATATCAATCAAACGCTTGTGGACTTTCATTTCAAAAGTTTCACCACCGGTTTTGTAAACATGGGGAGATTTCACAACCGTAAAAGAGCTGCGTTTAGTGGGAAGTGGTACTGGACCGCTAATAGTAGCGCCGGTGCGAATCGCGGTATCGACAATTTGTTTTGCGCTTTGATCAATCACGCGATGATCATAGGCCTTGAGACGAATACGAATCTTGAGACCTTCGGTTTTTTTAGCTTCTGCCATAGTTCCTTTCTGGCTCTATAATCTCAGATGACTACTAGAGGCGTCGTCAATAAGTTTTTAGAGCTTAATATTAGTTATTGAATAGATTTTATTATATATTAAAAAAATATTTTGTCAATGAAAAAACCAGGCCTCTAGACCTGGTTTCTCTGAAAAGTGCGAGAACAGTTCAAGCTATCCGATCAGTCTACAATCTGCCCCATATAGGGTGGCACCTGTGATGCCATTTAGTATTGCTTCAAGAGGGCTTTGGTATTTATGTCTAGTGTCGTACGATACATAATTATAGATGCTCTCAACTAGATGCCACAATACCACCGAAGATACCGCAATAGCGGCATGTGGGTTATTTTGGATCATAAACTCAAACCTCGAAAATACTATTGACACAGCTGGAAGGAGTTGAGAACTCTCCCGATTAAACTGGCCCAGGAATGAGCTGTGGCTTCCAAAGTGGAAGTGTATCGCCGTCCTCCCTAGCTTTACTGCTGCTTGGGACATTTTCAGATCCGTGTAACCGTCACCAAAGGTGAAAATATTAGTAATTCTTGTTCCTGCTCTCTCATCCATACCCTGGATTATACGCTGAGCAGTGACAAATTTGTCAATGCCATCGAATAGTACTTCGACGCAGTCGAGGTGTTTTTGAGCAGTTAACTTTTGTTCGCGGTCAGCATTATAGTCTTCAAGAGCTTGGTTAAGGGCTGTGGCTACTTGATCACCGATCTTAGTGTGAACTGCCAGCGCCAAATCGGCGTAGTTAGCTGGCACACGCGAAGTAGTCACGGTACCTTTTGTGATATTCTCTAGTTCGCGATTATAGAGTCGTGGTACCCAAACTTCAACGGACTCGTCTGGCTGAATGCCGAACTCTTGCAGATCACCAGTTTTGATATGCTGGGCAATCGTAGTTTCGACAGTTTGCCAAATTAAGTCTCTAATGTTATCGGTGATTTCTGGGGCATGCAATTTAGCAATCCAGTAGAGCGTCCTATCGTCACAGCGAACCTCTGCCTTGGCTGGGTTGTCAACAATTCTAAAAATGCGCTTCCTATCAGGTGTGATATTTTTCGTACCTGGTTGATAGATTTCTGTCTCGTCAACCAGACAAATTTCTAAACCGCCCATTTCCGCAAAATAGCGAAACGGTTTTGAAAAGTCGAAGCCACATTCGATGAATTTCTGCACGCCGCAGTTCGCGAATAATTGCGCGTAACGACCAGTGAGTAAATTAATCTCACGAAAGGAACCCTGCAAAACCGCTAAGGCCTTGATTGGCAAATCTTGAAATGTAAGGGTTTTGGCATCATCTAATACTCCATCGATGTCGAATAAGGCAGCCGCATTAAATAAATCGGCTGTGCCGTTTAAAACTCTTCTCGAATCCTCGTAAGCAAAATACTGCTCCATTTTTTACCTCCTAATGTACCTTGATTGCCATAGCAAGTTGCTATAGCAGAATCTAAACTAAAATAGATCTAACAACACTTCTATTTTATCATACTTTGCTCAAAAAGTCAATTGCAATGGGTTCTTCGTCATCTAAAAAGAACCTCTTGAAAGAGGTTCTTTTTATTAATCGCAGATTTGTCTAGGACAGACTCACGGTAGAACCGTCTGTCTTATTTGACAATCTTGGTGATAACACCAGAGCCGACGGTTCTGCCGCCTTCGCGGATAGCGAAGCGGTCGTTGTTGTTCATAGCGATTGGAGCGAGTAGTTTCACTTTGAAGGAAACAGTGTCGCCCGGCATGACGATTTCTTTGTCAGCTGGAAGCTCGACTTCGCCAGTGACGTCAGTAGTACGGAAGTAGAACTGAGGCTTGTAACCCTTGGAGAATGGAGTGTGGCGGCCACCTTCTTCTTTCTTCAAGACATAGACTTCAGCTTCAAATTCAGTATGTGGGGTGATGGAACCAGGTTTGGCAATCACCTGACCGCGCTCGATTTGGTCGCGTTCAATACCGCGGAGAAGGAGACCAGCGTTGTCGCCAGCTTCACCTTGGTCGAGCGATTTGTGGAAAGCCTCGATACCGGTAACGACAGATTTTTGAGTGTCTTTTAGACCGACAATTTCAACTTCGTCGTTGATTTTAACAATACCTTGCTCAATACGACCGGTGGCAACCGTACCACGGCCTTTGATAGAGAAGACGTCTTCGATTGGCATCAAGAATGGCTTATCAAGATCGCGCTCTGGGACTTCAAAATATTCGTCCATGGCTTTGACCAGTTCCATAATAGCGTCTTCGTTTGCGGCATCGCCTTCAAGAGCTTTAGCGGCAGAACCTTTGATGATGGGAGCATTATCGCCATCAAAACCATATTTGGAAAGAAGTTCACGCACATCCATCTCGACTAGTTCAACGAGTTCTGGATCGGCAAGATCCATTTTGTTCAAGAAAACAATGATTTTTGGTACGTTTACCTGGTGAGCCAAAAGTACGTGCTCACGGGTCTGTGGCAAAGGACCGTCGTTGGCGGCAACCACGAGGATCGCGCCATCAATTTGAGCGGCACCAGTAATCATGTTCTTAATATAGTCGGCGTGGCCCGGCATATCAACGTGGGCATAGTGGCGGTTCTCAGATTCGTACTCTTGGTGAGAAGTAGCGATGGTAATACCACGAGCTTTTTCCTCGGGAGCATTGTCAATCTGATCGTAAGCGACCTTTTTGTTGACTTCAGATGGAAGTTTCTTTGCTAGAACGGTAGTAATAGCAGCGGTAAGAGTGGTTTTGCCGTGGTCAACGTGGCCCATCGTACCGACGTTAACATGAGGCTTGCTACGGTCAAAATTTGCCATAGGGGTCTATTCTCCTTATTTGTTATATTATATTTTTGAGCACTAATATTAACCAGCCCAAATATATGATTATATAATACAGTAAAGCCTACAAGATGTAAAGATAAAAAAGAAAAAGGGCGTCTAATCTGACGCTCTTATTATGGTTGTTTGATCAGGAAGCTCAACTGTCACCATTAGGCTAACCCGGTCAAGTTCTAAAAAAGGACTTTCACTGAAAGCATCCACATAGAATTCAGCCTTAAGGCCATTCTTTCTTAGCTCTTCGCAGATGACCTTTCCTATAAATTTCAGTCTGTATACCCAGCTAGGTCTTGATCTGTTGGAAAAGAAGCTTGAAACTCTACGCTGAAGATATATACAAGAGGTGGCTTTAGGGCCATATACAGCCACCTGGTCACATAATTCTTCAATTGCGGAATTAATCAGCTTAGGATTGGTTGCTAATTTTAGATCCTTGTCTTTTGTTTTAGACAAGAACTGCCTTCTCTCTGCGGTTCTGTTAGTAATTTCCTTTTCGATTTCTGCAATGTTTCTTGGTGTTTGATAAGTTTTCATAGTTGATTTACCCCCTTCCGATCATGAAAAGTACCTATATTCAACTTAACTAGGGAAGCTAAATTGAACTATTCTTTTAATATATCACTTTTTTCTTAAAAAGTCAATATAAATCACCTAGACACTTTAACAAAAAAGGACGCTTTAATGCGTCCAAAAAATATTACATACCATAGCTGTCTTTGCTGGCTAAAAATACTACTGGTTCACCTTCAAAAGGATAAAACACCTCAAACGGGTCACTGTATTTTACAAAAATCTGCTTTTCTCTCAGCCTTGAAACGATTTGATTGCAAATTTTATGTCTATATGAAAGGTTGTAGTAATCATTCGGGAAGTAATGAACCGGAACTGAGAGTTTTACTCCGCCTCTCTTTTCAGCAATTTCAAGTGCCCCTTCAATCTGTTCTATGGTTTGCTCAATAAAATAAGCTTCTCTTTTTTCAGCTTTAGCACGGCGCCTATCCGTGATTTTTTGAAGAATATTAAACATTTCCCCCTCCTTCTAAATGAACAATCGGCGTATTTATATATTATATCATACAATACGAAAAAAGTCCATAGCGACGGCTACGGACTTTTTTGAGCTAATGGTTATTACTTAGTATTGCGTTTTTCGATAATTTCTTGCGCGACATTAGGCGGGACTTCCTCGTAGGCGGAAAGTTCCATTGAAGAAGCGGCGCGACCCTGGCTCATCGAACGCAGATCTGAAGTGTAGCCAAAGAGATTAGCTAGCGGGACAAAAGCACGGATTAACTTCGCTCCGCCGCTAATGTCCTCCATCTCATCAATGCGACCGCGGCGAGAGTTGACATCACCAATGACATCGCCCATGAATTCTTCTGGGGTGGTAATTTCGAGTTTCATCACTGGCTCTAACAAGACTGGATGAGCTTTTTTGATACCTTCACGAGTAGCGAGCGAGCCAGCTAGCTTAAAGGCGAGTTCAGAAGAGTCGACATCGTGATAAGAACCGTCATAAAGAGTAGCTTTAATGTCGACTACGGGGTAACCGGCAATCACGCCGCCGTCCAAGGTCTCAATAATACCCTGCTGAACTGGTTTACGGTATTCTTGAGGGACCACGCCGCCTTTAATTTGGTCAATAAATTCAAAGCCTTTCCCTGGCTCGTTTGGCTCAAATTTAATCCAGACATCGCCATATTGACCACGACCACCAGATTGCTTGATGTGCTTACCTTGAGCTTCAGCGGTGCCACGAATGGTTTCGCGATAGGCGACCTGAGGAGCGCCAGTATTAGCATCAACGTTATGCTCACGATGTAAGCGGTCGATAATAATCTCAAGATGAAGCTCACCCATACCAGAAATAATAGTTTGACCAGTTTCCTCGTCGGTATGGACACGGAAAGTCGGGTCTTCTTCTGCCATCTTGGATAGACCAAGCGCCATTTTCTCTTGATCGGATTTAGTTTTAGGTTCAACTGCGATAGATACGGGAGGATCGGGAAACTCAATTGATTCTAGATGGATCGGATGAGCTGGGTCACAAATCGTAGTACCAGTAGTGGTATCTTTCAGACCAACCACGGCGGCAATATCGCCAGCGGCGATTTCAGAAATTTCCTCACGCTTATCAGCAAACATCCGGACGATACGACCGACCCGTTCTTTATTACCCGTAGTGGCATTCAAAATGTATGAGCCAGACTGAAGTTTACCAGCGTAAACGCGGATGAAGATGAGTTTACCAACGAAAGGATCGGTGGCAATTTTGAAAGCTAGAGCAGTGAGCGGCTCCTTGTCGTCGGCTTTGCGAATGACCTGATTGCCAGATTTTGGATCGATACCAACAACTTGACCTTGATCGCGATCGAGTGGAGACGGGAGATAATCGGCCATTAAGTCAAGGACTTTTTCCACAATGACACCACGGCCATCACCACCGGTGACGAGGAAGAAATCGCCGTCGAGTACGCGCTTTCTTAGCGCCGCTTTCAGCTCGTCAACCGTAATCCCTTCTTCACCGTGCTCGAAGAATTTTTCCATCAAGGCTTCGTCAGCGGCAACAGCTTCTTCAACGAGAAGAGCGCGGGCATTTTTGGCTTTTTCTTTCATATCTTCAGGAATTTCGCCAACAGTTAATTCGTGGTCGGTGTATTCTTTGTAGGTATAAGCCTTCATGTCGACTAGGTCAACGACACCGCAGATATCTTTTTCAAAACCAATTGGGAGATGAATAGCCACGGCGTTTTTAGAAAGACGCCGGTGGATTGATTCAAGCGATTTGTAAAAATCACCGCCAATTTGGTTAATTTTGTTAATAAAGCAAATACGCGGCACACCGTATTTAGTCGCTTGACGCCAAACGGTTTCGGATTGAGCTTCGACGCCCATTTTACCGTCAAAAACCGTGACGGCACCATCAAGCACCCGGAGCGAACGTTCAACTTCGGCGGTGAAATCAATGTGGCCCGGAGTATCAATAATGTTGATTTTGTGGCCTTTCCAAGTAGCTGTGACGGCGGCAGACGTAATAGTAATGCCGCGCTCTTTTT
>ERZ773267.466-NODE-466-length-26805-cov-11.059664_pt1 | contig 26805 bp, 24 predicted proteins | sample MGYA00511959_ERZ773267 | MGnify/ENA primary metagenome ERZ773267 (study PRJEB29015, sample SAMEA2738165) | human oral metagenome | biome: human oral; feature: human-associated habitat; material: saliva | place: China | collected 2240 ... | reverse complement strand
TCAGAGTAATTAATTTTTTTTGCTTGTGCTGTATTTTGCACTAGTGGTGCAGTTTCATATGTTTGGTGTTTTCCGTATTCGTATCCAGCAAATGCAGATAATCCGATTACTAATGAACCACAGGCACCAGTAATAATCATTTTTTTCTTGTTCATATCTATTTTCTCCTTAATTATTCAATTCAAAACAATTCCGATTTATTATACCATGATTATTCAATATTGTAAATAGTTATGTTTACGATTTGTTTAAAAATATCATTCGCTAAATTTGTATATACTTAGTTGCATATATACTTAGTTGTTTTAAAAATGTAATGATTTTATGATATTTAGAATGCGAAATTATATTTTTTAATTAAAAGCTATGTTATAATGAATAATAATATAGTTAGAAAGGAGAAAAAGTTATGACACAATTTGATTTTAAAAAGTTGGTTGATGCTGAGTATTTATTAAATAATAGAACAAATAACAATATTGTTGTGATAGATGCACGTGGGGGAATGCTTGAAGAAGGTTCTTTAATGTATGACAAAGCAATCGTTGTTGATTGGACTGATATAAGTTTACTTGGAGAATTTGGTGGAGAAGAACTTGGGAAATTATTATCTAAAGAGAACTATCAACAAATTTTTTCTAAAGTAGGAATTACTGATGAATCTGAAGTACTAGTATATGGTTTTACTATGCCTGAACAAGGATTTGGAGATGAAGCAAGAGTTCTATATACATTCAGCTATGTAGGATTTGATAATGTTAAGTTTATTGATGGCGGTTTTAAACAAGTTGAGAAACTAGGGTTTAATAAGAAATATGTACCAACTACTGACAGAATTGATGTTAGCGATGTAGTTCGTAGCGAAGCAACTCAAAATAAAAAAGCTATTTATACAGACGAATTATTATCAAAAATAGGTAATACAGATGTTCAAATTATAGATACTAGATTAGAAGTTGAATATAATGGTCGTGTAATTTATGGAGAGAATAAAGCAGGTCATATTCCTGGTGCAATTTCTCTACCGTTTAATTCGTTAGTTGATAGTAATGGATTTTTAAAATCTAGATCAGTATTAGAAAAATATGTAACTGGCAAAGGACTAGATAAAAATAAACTACAGGTTACTTATTGTACTACTGGAGTTCGTGCTTCGTACGTTGCGGTAATATTAGAAGAGTTAGGTTTTACAGTGCGAAACTATGAACCATCATTTGCAAGATACGCTAATGTTGGCGAAGTAGTATTAGATTAAAATAATAAGGAGTATTTATATAGAAAATGACTGATATGACAGGATATCTATTTTGGGGATTTTTAATAGTTTATGGAGTGGTAATGTTTTTATTATCACCAAAGAAGGTAACAGAAGCAGGATTCTTTAGAGGTGATGGTAACAGAGGTGAAAAACCTACTGAGATGATGCTTATGTTAAGTATTTTTATAAGTTGGATCTTTGCTAAATCTGTAACTAACGCTGCAAATTTAGGAGCCCAATATGGCTTTGTTGGTGGATTAGCTTATGCAACATATTGGCTTTGTATTCCTATTTGTGGTTTAGCAATTTATAGATTAAGAACAAAGTACCAAGAAAAAGGATTAGTAAGTTTCTTAACTTCTAATTATGGAAAAGCAGCTTCTGTTGCATTTTCAGCTGCGATACTTATTCGTTTATTTAATGAAGTATGGAGTAATACTTCTGTTGTAGGTGGATATTATGGAAAAGCAGGTAGTAAAGAGTTTATTATCTCTGCAATTCTATTTACTGCTATTACTTTAGGGTATACTGTACTAGGTGGGTTAAGAAGTTCAATCGTAACTGATGTTATCCAAGCCGTTATTTTTATATTTTTTGTTGGTTGGGTAGTTACTTTAATTTTACCGCAACACAACATTAGTAATTTTGTAACATCAGGAAATTGGGCGATGAACGCAGGTGTAGATATGTTACTTGTAACAATTCTGCAATTATTTAGTTATCCATTCCACGATCCAGTACTTACAGATAGAGGATTTATAGCTAGTGAAAAGACTATGCTTCGTGCATTTTTCGTATCTGGTATTTTAGGATTCTTCTCTATTCTAATCTTTAGTTTTATTGGAATTCATGCGAAATTAATTGGAATGGAAGTAAGTAGCAACGTTCCAGCAGCTTTAGGTAAAACTTTAGGTGTCGTAGGGTATTTTGCTATGATAGTAGTAATGGTGTCGGCAGCAGGTTCTACACTTGACTCTACATTTGCAAGTTTAGGGAAGTTAGCCGCTAAGGATTTACCAGAAATGTCTAATAGAGGATTAAAAAATCCTAAGAAAGTAGCTATTTTATTTATGATCGCATTTGCTATTATAGGTAATCTTCCAATGATTATGGGAACAGATATTCTTAAAGCTACAACGATTAGTGGAACAATGGTAATTGGACTAGCTCCGATTTTCTTACTACACGGTTTTGTTAAATCAACAAAATTAGGATTCCACTTGAGTTTTTGGATTGGAATTATTTTAGGAATACTATTAACTATTAATTTAATTCCTACAAGTTGGGCTATTGGTACAGGTAAGAATGCATTACTACTAGGAGTTAATTTATACGGATTAATTTTATGTACTATTGGTTATGTAGTACCAGGAATGTTCGCAAAAAACAAATAAATATAATATAATAAAAGTAAAGATGGTAAGTCTTTACTTTTATTTTTAATTTGGAGAGAGTTGTATGGAAAAAGGTAGAAATTGTTCATTAGAGTATATTCTTAGGAAGGATTGGACAAAGAAAAGTAAAAAATTAGAAGAAGAAGTAGTCTATATAGTTGGAGGATTATATGGAAATAGATATGCTTTAGAAATTATCAATAAGATGGCACGTGATGAAAATGCGAAGATAGTTTTTAATGGTGATATGCATTGGTTTGATATTGAAAAGGAAGATTTTTTAAAGATTGAAGAGTTATCTAAAGATAGTATAAAACTTTTAGGAAATGTTGAATTTGAATTATTAAATAATACATTATCTTTAGGGTGTGGATGCAATTATCCTGAGGACGTTAGTGATGGAGTAGTAGAACGATCAAACATTATTCACAATATGATGAAAGAAAATATTAAAGGTGATCAAATACTTAATGATATAAAAGAACGTTCAAAAACCTTAGTTTTAGATTTTTTTGGTAAAAAGATTGCAATTACTCATGGCGATGAGAAAAGTATGTCGGGTTGGGAATGTTCAAATGATAATTTAAAATTAGAATCTAGAAAGAAAGAGTTAGATAGTTGGTTTAAAGAGAATGATATTGATATTTTAGCAACAACACACACATGCTTACCAGCAGTCTATGATAATGGTAGAAATATTGTTATTAATAATGGGGCAGCTGGAATGGCGAATGTTGAGGGACAAACATATGGCTTAATTACTAGAATAGCTAAAAGTAGCCATAAAAAAGCGATATATTCAGAATTTAGAAATGGACTATATGTTGAATTGGTTAAAGTTGATTTTGATATTGAGAAGTTTAAGTTATGGTTTGAAGAAATATGGCCAGATGATTCTCCAGCGAGTATTTCTTATAAAAGTCGTATAATTAATGGAACGTCATTAGAAATAGAAGATATTAATGTATAGGAGGAAAAATGATTAGAAAAGCAACGAAAGAAGATAACAAAGTAGTAGAAGGATTATTTGACTTTATTAAATCATTAGAGATAGATATCTTAAAAGATTATTCAGAAGAGAAGGTTTTAAAGATTTTAGAATATGTATTTTCATCTGAATATGATAGATTTAGTTATAAAAATTGTACAGTATATGAAACTGACGGTGTGATTAAAGGATTTTCTTTTACATATCATTATGATGAAGTCAATAAAATGAAGGATTTTTGGTATGGGGAAGCTGTAAGTAATTTTGATCTAAAGAAAGATTCGATAATTTTTGATTATGATGAAGTACTGATTGGAGAATTCTATTTAGACACATTATTTGTATTTTCTGATGCCAGAGGAGAAGGTATTGGAAATAAGCTCTTAACAGAATTTGTTAATAGTGGTCATCCTAAGCTAAGTTTAAATGTTGCTCAGTCAAATGATAGAGCGAGAAAACTATATGAAAGCTATGGATTTAAAAAAAATTGTGAAATCTTTATAGGACATGAAAATTATGACCATTTGATAAAGGAAAATTAAATTATTCACCGGTTATTTTCAGAAAATTTAAGGCAGTTTTTAAAATATATATTACCAAATTACTAAAATATGTGCTATAATAAAATTTATGTATTAGACATAAGGAGAAAAAATATGGTTGAATTACTAAGAAAAGATCAAAAAGTTGAAAATACTTGGGACTTAGAATCGATTTTTAAAACAAATGAAGATTTTTGGAACCAATTTAAAGAAGTTGAAAAACTTATCCCAGAAATAAAACAATATAGAGGAAAAGTTAAAGAAGGAGCAAAAGGATTATTAGAAGTTTTTAAAGCAGAAGAAGATATGTCTTTAAAAATGGAACAATTAACTATTTATGCTTTTCTAAGAAAGGATCAAGATAGTACAAATGCAGAATATGGTGAAATATACGCTAAAACTATGAATTTAAATTCTAAGTTTGATTCTGAATGGTCATTTTTAAAACCTGAACTTCTTTCTATTGAAGAGGATGTACTTTCAGGATATGTAGAGGAGCTAGAAGAATTAAAAGTTTATAAGTTTAAATTAGAAAAATTAAATAAAAAACGTCCTCATACACTAGATGCAGAACAAGAAAAAATTATCGCAATGGCTGGAGAAGCTTTAAATGCAAGTGATGAAACTTTTTCAGCGTTAAATAATGCTGATGTTGAATTTGAACAAGTAGAAGATAAAGATGGGAATAAACATACTTTAACTCATGGTACTTATGGAACTTATATGGAAAGTACGGATAGAGTTCTTAGAAAAAATACATTCCATGCTTTATATAATTATTTTAAAAAACATAATAATACATTAGCTTCTACATTAGGTGGAAACTTAAAAAGAAAAAAATATTATGCAGATGTTTATAAATATTCATCAACAAGAAATAATGCATTATCTAACAACTTAATTCCTGAGGAAGTTTATGATAATTTAGTATCGGTAGTAAATCAAAAAATCCCTGCTCTACAAAGATACTACAATTTACATAAACGTGCAAAAGGTTTTGAAGATTTTAGACTATACGATAGATCAGTATCAATGGTAAAAGGTGAACCATTAAAATTCACATTCGAAGAGGCTCGTGATATTGTACTTGAAGCGGTAAAACCAATGGGTGAAGAATATGTTAACGACATGAGAAAAGCATTCACAGAACGTTGGATTGATGTTTATCCAAATAAAGGTAAACGTTCGGGTGCTTATTCATGGGGTGGTTATACTACAAAACCATTTGTACTATTAAATTTTGATGGAACATTAAATGACGTATATACTTTAATTCATGAACTAGGTCACTCTATGCACTCATTCTATACTAGAAAAAATCAGCCATATGTATATGGAGATTATTCAATCTTTGTTGCTGAAGTTGCATCAACTTGTAATGAAGCATTATTAACGGAATACCTTTATAATAAATTTGAAAAAGAAGGTAACAAAAATGGAATGCTACGTGTACTTAACCAGGCATTAAGCGGCTTTACAGCTACAGTATATAGACAAACTCAATTTGCTGAATTTGAGCATAAAATTAATCAACATCTTCAGAATGGGGGAGCTCTAACAGCTGAATATTTAAATACTGAATACTTCAATCTAATTAAGAAATACTACGGTGATGTATTTACTTATGATGAAGATATAAAATATGAATGGTCTAGAGTGCCTCACTTCTATTATAATTACTATGTATACCAATATGCGACTGGGTACTCAGCAGCACAAGCTTTATCTAAGTTAATCCTAGAAGACAGTAAAAATGCTAAAGTTTATATTGATGAGTTTCTTTCAAAAGGATGCTCTAATTATCCAATTGAGGTTTTAAAAAATGCAGGTGTAGATATGTCTAAACCAGAACCAATAGAATTAGCTCTTCAAGACTTCGAAGAAAAAATAGAAAAATTTGAAAAATTATATTTTTAATAATTAGATAAAAACTCAAAAATCGGATTTAAATAAATCACGATTTTTGAGTTTCTTTTTTCAATGTTGCCAATACTAATTCTATTCTATTATTAATCCTAATAGGGAATGAACTGTTGCCAAGCCCTTGAGAAACAATTAAAGTTGAATCTTTTAGAACATAGTTTCCATTAGTATATTTTGGGAAGAAACCTTGGCTAGGAGAGTAAATACCACCTACAAATGGAATTCTCCATTGACCACCATGAGCATGTCCTGAAAAGATAAGATTGTATTTTATATCTGCGTAAATCGGAAATTTCTCAGGTCTATGTGATAAAAGTATATTAAAGTGATTTGGTGAGTAAAGTTCTTCTAGAGTTTTTATGAAATTTGCTCTATGATTTAACTTATCTTCATTTTTAAAGAAATTATAATCCTCAACCCCAACCAAATTAATACTTTCATTATTTTTTGTGATGAATAGTTTACTGTTGTGTAAATATGTAATATTAAGTTTTTTCATTATATTTATAAGTTGCTCGTATTCTTCAGGAAGTCTTAATTCATGATTTCCAGAGACGAAATAACATGGAGCTACTATTGCTAATTGACTTAGAATGTTATAAGCAATATCCATATCATTATTATAGCTATCTAGAATATCTCCAGTAATAACAATTATATCCGGATTAAAATTCTTAATTTTTTTTATAAATGAAAGATCACTATATCCAATTCTATCACAATGAATATCACTAACTTGAGCGATTTTAAAATTGTCAAAAGCTTGAGGTAGTTTATCAAACTTAAGAGTAGTTTTTCTTACTTTTAATTTTTTATTTTGTCTTATTATTGAACTAGCTGCAATAATTGGAGCTAGCACTAAAATTTTTCGATTCATTACATTTCACCTTTAAAATAATTTAGTAATAAACATAATAGTATTTTAAAATATTATACCATAAAGCTTAAAGTATGTTAAAATATATAATGATAATTAATGTGAAATTAGAGGATAAATATATGATAAAAATTGAGAAGATTGATAAAATAGCCGCTTCTAGAAAGCATTCTTATTCAGCCCCGCAATGGCAAGCAATAGCCATTACCGGTGCTGATGTTCTTGTTGCAGCAGCTGCTGGAAGTGGTAAAACTGAAGTGCTTTCTGAGAGAATTGCAAGAAAGGTAGCTTCTAACAGATGGGATATAGATCGTCTACTAGTACTGACATTTACGACAGCTGCGGCAAAGAATATGATTGTAAGAATTGAGAATAAAATCAGTGAACGACTACTATCTACTAATAAGGAAGAAGATTTAATATATTTAAGAAAACAAAGAATGTTAATGAATGATGCTTATATAAGTACTATTGATAGTTTTTGCTTAAATGTATTAAAGAAATTTTATTATCTAGTTGAAGAGAAGATTGATAATGAGATTAAATATTTATCACCTAATTTTAGTATTCTTGCGAATAGTAGAGGGTTATTAATCGAAACGATAGGAAATGTTCTTGAACAATTAGTACAGGAAGATTCTAATACGACTGACCTACTATTCACAGTATTTGGCTCTAAACAGAATATTAGCTCTTATATTATTGATTTATACTATAAACTATTAAATATTCCAAATTTCCAAAATTATCTAGATGAAGATTTTACAAAATTAAACGATTTAGTAACTAACAATTTTAGAGTTGAAGAAAATAGTATAATAGATAAGTTTAATAAAGTTAATGAGTTAACACAAAAAGAAAGTATAGATATTGCGATAGACTTCTGCAGGTATGTAGAACAGTATTTAATAAATAGTAAGAAGGCAAGTTCATTAGATTTATTGTCTCTTGTAAATTTAGATGAAACAAAAAAAGAAAAGCTTGCAAAATATGTAGATGAAGATGAAATGTCTATAAAGAGTAATCAAGAACAACTTGAAGAGATAGAAGAGCTTATTAGTAAGCTTAATGCACAGTTTGAGATTGAAGATAATATTTATGATACGGGACTATTAAGTGAAGTTCACGGAGTTCTTATTGATTATCTAAATTATTTTAAAGTTTTAGAAAAAATGAATTTATTGGCTAAGTCGATTACAAGAGTATTGAAGAAACTACACAATGATTTCATAAAAAGAAAACGTGAGAATAACTTTTTAGACTTTTCCGATTTAAACCACCTTGCTATAAAGGCTTTAACTAGAGAAGAGAGTGGGGAAATTGTTCCTAGTGAAGCGGCCCAGTATTATAAAAATTATTTCTTAGAAATATATGTTGATGAGTATCAAGACAATAATAACCTTCAAGAGTATATCTTAAATCTTATTAAAGGAGAAGGAGTGCATTTCTTTAGGGTAGGGGATGTGAAACAAGCAATCTATGGTTTTAGAGGTTCAAATCCTGATTTATTTGAACAGAAATATAATAGTTATAAAAAACTAGAAATTGATAATTATTCAGAAAAAGAAGAATATTCTTTTGAAGATAATTCTGAAGGAATCTGCATAGTTCTAAAAGAAAACTTTAGAAGTGATGTTAATATATTAAAATCTAGTAATTATATCTTTAATAGACTTATGGAGAACAAAAATGCTGGGGTAAGTTATGGAGAAGATAGTGCACTATATTATCCAAAAGCAAAAGAAAAGAATGATTCTGAAATTATTCCAACTAGGTTAATTAATGGTAAGGTTAATTATTTTACAGGTGAACTTTTAGAAGATAAAAAGTCTTATAGAGAACAATCTATAGAAAATATTGCTTATGAAATATTATCAGGTATTAAAAATGGCAAGAAGTACAGTGACTATGCTATCTTGGTTAGAAATAGTACAAAAATGTCTAGTTTTAAAGAAGTTTTTGTTAAATATAATATACCGTTATTCTTTAAGGAAAAGGTAGGCTTTACTGAATCTAACGCATTTAATATTTTGTATAATATACTTAGATTTTTAGATAATACGAATAGAGATGTGAGTTTACTTGCAATTTTACATACTGAGATATTTGATTACAGTAATGATGAATTATTAAAATTATCTATAGCAAAAGGAAAAAATCTTTTTGAAAAATTACAAAATAGTGAAAAGGAAAAAGATTATAATACTGTAAATTTATTAAAAAAATGGTTGAATTTTAGTTTGAACAATTCACTTCCAAATCTATTAGAATGTATAGCTATTGATACAGATTTTAAAAATTATTTAGTAACAATTGATATAAATGATGAAGAATTAGATTATTATGAAAACTTTATAGATATTGTTAATGATTATCAAAATATAGATAATAAATTGAGTGGCTTGGTAAATCAATTAAAAACTATAAAAAATGATGAGGTATTTGAAACAAAAAAACGCACACCAAATGATAGTGTAACTTTATCAACGATTCATATTTCAAAAGGATTAGAGTATAAAATAGTCTTTGTAGCTGATCTAGATACATCATTTAGTAAAAGAGGATATACAGGTGAATTATTATTCACAGAAATCTTTGGTTTAAGTATTAATGCAGAAGAGTTAAGTCAAAAGTTTGGTTTGATTTCTAGTAATATAGAAAAATTAAATCTGTTGTATAAATATAATAGTATCTTAATAAAATTACGTGAGAGAGAAGAAGAAGTACGTAACTTATATGTTGCACTGACTCGAGCTGAAAATGCGCTACATCTTGTGAGTCCAAATGGAGTAGAATTAAATAATGAAAAAGCTAAAGATAAACCGTTATATCAAGCTTTAATAGAGGACGATAATTTCGAGAAAATCTTAAATAATTTACTAAGTGATTATGGAGAAAAGTTTATTTTTGAAAATGAAAAGGATGCTTTGTTTAAAGATTACGAAAGTGAGCCTCTTGTAAAAGATGTAGAAGATAGTTCGGGATTTGATTTGCAAGAATTTTATAAGCAATTTGAAAGTAAGCAACAGGATGAATCAAGCAAACAAAGTGATAATCACACGATTGAAATAAATAAAGTATTTCCTGCTAAAACTTCATATAGTGCCTTGAAAAAAATTAATACTAAAGATCATGAGTGGAATCATAAAAAAGAAAAACGAGGATACTTAGAATTAACCACATTAAAAAAATCAACATCTACTAGTAAGGCGATTTTACGAGGGAATATCATTCATAAGCTTTTTGAGAAGATAGTTAATGACACTAGAGTAGGAGTAGAGATCTCGGATGTAGTGAGTTACATCGATAGCTTAAAGAAAACAGATAATTTACTACAGAATATAAAAGAACATAGAATACTATCTCAAGAAGAATTTGATAATATAAATAATAAAGATGATATAGAAAAGATTACTAATTTTATTAATAGTGAGTTAATAAAATTAGTATCTAAAAGTGAGTTCTGTCAAACCGAGATAGCTTTCACAACTGCCAAGAAAGCAAAAGAATTATATGATGATAGTGAAAGTGATATAGATGTTATACTGCAAGGGGTTGTCGATTTATTTATTAAAATTTCTGATGATGAAGCAATTATTGTAGATTATAAAACGGATCACGTGACTAGCAGGAATGGAGAAGAAGTTTTACGAGATAGACACAGAGAACAACTTAGAATTTATAAAGAAGCGGTAGCGGAATATTATAAATTAAATAATATTAGAACTTTTGTATATTCTTATGTTCTTTCAAGTTTAATTGAAATAGAGTAACTTAAAACAATAGTACAATTATGAAATTTTATCACGTTGTTAGTAGAGTCTAATTGTGGTATAATAAAAAATGATTTATTAAACTATGGAGGTGAAATTGTGAAATATATAGTTTGTAATAGTGAAACAGCTGTTTTAAATAGAATGTATGATGAATTTGAAAAAAATTTAGAAGATGGTGCAGTTATCTGTTTACCAGAAAATATTATTAATACTCAATTTACAAATAGAATGATAGATGATAATAAAATGGGGAAATATCGTTATAAACATGTAATAATGTTAGGTCAACGTGAGTTTGCTGATATTGATATTGAAGAAAAATTTGGACTATATAGATATGCTAGATATGAGCTATTTAAGAAATTAGATGTCGAAACTAAGAATATCTATTATCCTCAAACATTGAATAGCAATGATTGTGAAGAGGACTTGAATACGTATAAAGAAGTATTATCTGACAATCCGATAGATGTTGCAGTAGTTTTCCTAGGATCTGATGGAGGAATACTTGACTATCGTTTTGCAGATGAAGTAAACAAAAATCTTCACATTGTGGAATTCTCAGATGAGGAAAAATCACAACTTCAGAATGCTGGAATGGAAATTGATGGCAATAAATTAATTAGTATTGGTTATGAAAATCTAATGGCAGCTAGAAATTTATTTGTAGTTGTATTAGGAAGTGATAAGAGAAAATATATTGAGGAATTATTCGAAAATGAAGATTCTGATAAAAAAACTATTTTATCGATATTAAATGACCATAAGAATCTATTTATTTTTACTGATAAAGAAGCTAGTTATAAGTCTGAAGAAGAGGTAAATAGACTTATTAAACAAAGACAAAAAAGATTAGAAATAAAAGAACGTGAAGAAAAATTACAAAATGAGGAGAAAAAAAAGGATAGGTAATAAGTATGAATGATTATCAGAAAATTATAGATTATGATTTTAGTGATACAGTTCTTGATAATAAGCTTGTTGTAAAATTCAAATTGAAGAAAACTTTTACTGAAGATCAATTTATCAGTCTTTTTACTCCAAAAAAAGGTGAGAGATTTATTATAAGAACCCCTGATACTAAATCTTCTATAATTGGAATAGGTTATGAAGCAACATGGTTATTAGACTCTAATGATTTTTTAACAAGTTTTGATAATAGTAGTGTTCTATCTGGGTTTGAAGAGTTAAGAGCACAGGTAAGTGTTTTAGAGATAGATGAACATGATTGTGAATACTTTGGTATTTACGGTGGAATTTCTGACGGTAATAATAAAAACAGCCAAGAGTGGGTAGACTTTAGTGATACTTCGTTTGTTGTACCAGGTATACTCGCAGTTTTTAAAGGTGATGATGTTTATATTACATTGTTCTTCAATATGAAAGAGGAAAAAGAGTTTTCTGAGTTATGGGCGGAGAGAATTTCATTTTTAAACAAACTTGATGATGAAAATGAAATATCTAGTGAACCACAGATTAATGTCATTAGAGAAATTTATCCAGAGCTTTGGCAAGAAAATATTAGGAAAGCTCTTCTTCAAATAGAAAAAGAAGAATTAAAACGAATAGTTTTATCAAGAAAAAATTTAATATTATTAGAAAATAATACTTCATTAGGGGCAATAACTAAATATCTTTTGAGCAAAAATAGATATTTTATTGCATTTGAATCGAAGAAAAGTTTATTTATAACAACTAATCCACTTATTTCCTTAGATTATACTGAAAATGATTTGAAAGCACATCTTTATTTGAAGAAAGAAAACTTATTTAATAATGATTATTCAATTATGTTTGATGAAAAAGAAATAATTCAAGAATATAAAGAGGATTTTGAAACACATTATGATACTGATTTTAAAGTATATGATGACAAGACTCTAATGGGGAAAAAATTAGATGTATACTCTGTTTTAAATTCTAAGGTTGAAGATTCGCAACAAGCGATAAAAGCTCTTAGTCTTTTATATCCTATGCCAATAATAAAAGGATATCCAGAAAGTGTAGCGAAGAAGTTTTTTGATGAAAATTATAATGTGGGTTATGGTTTTTGGTATTCTCCTTTCGGGTATATCACTAGTGATTTAGATGCTAAGTTCTATACATGCGGTAATATGATGGTAGCTCAGAACAATATGATTACATTATTTACAAGTATATTATTATCAAAAGATGAGAAATACGATGAGGTAATAGAAAAATCTAATAAGATAGTGAGTTCTAGCCTAAAACTATTTGATCATTAGGAGAGTAATTATGGGACAAAGTACGATGAAAAAAGGTATATTCTTTACTTTACTTGGGGCTACATGTTGGGGATTATCAGGAGTATTAGGGGAATATTTACTAAATATATCAAAAATAGACCCTGTTTGGATAATAGCCAATAGATTATTTTTCTCTGGAATTGTGATGGTAGCTATGTTATTCCTTAAAGATAAAAACAACTTAGTAAGAGTATTTTCAGATAAGAAAGATATTTTAAAACTACTAAATTTCTCATTTTTTGGTCTGTTAATCTGTCAGGGAACATTCTTCTTAACAATTAAGTATACTAATGCTGGTATGGCAACGGTTATACAGTATATTGGTCCGGTAATAATAATGCTATATTATTGTGTTATAGGTAGAAGATGGCCCCTTCCAAGAGAAGTTATTGCAATAGTAGTTTCACTATTTGGAACGGTGTTAATAGCAACCCATTTTGATTTTAGCAAACTGAATATTTCTACATTAGGATTATTCTGGGGAGTACTTTCTGCATTTGGTCTTGCTAGTTATAATATTTTTTCAATAAGTTTAACTACAAAATACGGTGTAATGCCTATAATGGCTTGGGGATTATTATTTTCTGGTATCATAGTATACTTCTTAACAGGTAGTTATTATATTCCGGATAATTTTAAATTGATTGATTTAATATGTATGTCAGGAGTAATTTTAGTTGGTACAATTTTATCATTTTCTACATATCTAGAAGGTGTTAGGTTAATCGGTGCAGTCACGGGAAGTATTATCGGATGCTTTGAACCGATTGCTGCCATAATGTTCTCGTTTCTGTTGCTAGGGACAACATTTGGAACGATAGATTTAATTGGTGCAGGTTTTATCCTATCAGCAGTAATTGTACTAAGTAAGAGATAAATAAAAAATAAGAGTTTAAGATATTTGATGAACCGAACGGGGGTAACTTTTAAAGTCGATTTTTTCATTTGACGATTTCAAGTTACTCCCATTTAAAGTTATTAAGTAAAAAAGAGTTGATTTAAAGAACAAGTAATAAAAAATATTTATTTTAAAATATTTTTGAAAAGATTTCTGTGTAATATACAGAGAAAGGATAAAAATGAGTAACGTAAAATTTGACGAAATGTATAAAAGTATGAATACTAAAGAACTTACAGCATTGGCTAAAGAACTTGGTGTTCCAAGATATTATACATTAAATAAAAAAGAATTAGTTTTAGCAATTTTAGAAAAACAATCTGTAAGTGAAGAGCATTACTATGCATCTGGAATTTTGGATGATATACATCCAGAAAATGGTTTTGGATTCTTAAGAACTGTAGATTACAAAAAAGGAGAAACAGACATTTATATATCTGCTTCTCAAATTCGTCGTTTTGAACTTAAAAAAGGTGACGAAGTTTATGGTAAAGTTCGAAAACCACGTGAAGGTGAAAGATATGCAGGACTTTTACAAGTTGATACAGTTAATGATGTTGATGCAGAAGTCGCGAAAGGTAGAGCACATTTCCAAGCTTTAACACCGATTTATCCGAATCAAAAAATTGTTTTAGAGACTACTAAGGAAAAACTTTCTACAAGATTCGTTGATTTAGTAGCACCTATTGGATTCGGACAACGTGGATTAATTGTTGCACCACCTAAAGTTGGTAAAACAACATTACTAAAAGATATTGCAAATTCAATTAGAAAAAATTATCCTGATAAGAAGCTAATTATTCTTTTAATTGATGAAAGACCAGAAGAGGTTACTGATATGGAAAGATCTGTAAGAGGTGCTGATGTCGTAAGTTCTACATTTGATGAAACTTCTGAAAATCATATTAAGATGGCTGAACTAGTAATTGAACATGCTAAACGTAGAGTAGAACTTGGTCAAGATGTAATTATACTTATGGATAGTATTACTAGACTTGCACGAGCTTATAATATTGTCGAGCCAAGTAGTGGTAAAGTCTTAAGTGGTGGTGTTGATCCATCGAGTCTTCATAAACCTAAAGCATTCTTTGGAGCAGCAAGAAATGTAGAAGGTGGAGGAAGTTTAACTATAATCGCAACTGCCTTGATTAATACGGGTTCTAGAATGGATGATTTAATATTCGAAGAGTTTAAAGGAACTGGTAATATGGAGATAGTATTATCACCAGAACTAGCTTCAAGAAGAGTTTATCCAGCTATTGACTTCTTGAAGAGTTCTACAAGGAAAGAGGATTTACTTTTAACAGAAGATGAAGTGAAAATTTTATGGCAAACTCGTAGAAAGCTTGAGGATGTTAGTGAACCAACAATAGGAGTTCTAAATCATCTTAGAAAACATGAAAGTAATGCGGATTATATTGCTGAAATGAAAAAATTCATAAGAGATTAATATACTAATTGTATGATTATTAGACAGTGTATGTTCTCTATGGTATAATCATTAGGACATATTAATTTTAGGAGGATTACATTGGAAACAATTAAATTTTTAATTGATTTTGTATTGCATATTGACAAACATCTTGGTGAATTAATGATTCAACACGGTCCATGGTGGATGTATGGGATAATTTTCTTAATTATCTTTATCGAAACTGGTGTTGTATTTATGCCGTTTTTACCAGGAGATTCATTATTGTTTGCTAGTGGAGCACTTTGGGCAGCAACAGGAAATAATATATTCTTATTATTACTTTTATGTATATGTGCTGCTGTAATTGGTGATAACTGTAACTATTTTATTGGAAGAAACTTCTCTGAATATTTAAAGAGTAAAGTGTGGTTTAAAAAGTTTGTGTCTGATGAAAACATAAAAGACGCGGAGAACTTTGTAGCAAAACATGGAGGAAAATCTATTTTCTTAGCGAGATTCTTCCCGATTATCCGTACGATCGTTCCATTTATTGTAGGAGCTGGTAAGATGAAATACTCTAAATTTAGAGTGATAGATTTCTTTGGAGGGCTTTGCTGGTGTACATTATTTGTATCAGTAGGGTACATCTTTGGAAATATTCCATCTGTTAAGAATAACTTTTCTTTAGTTGTAATTGCTATTATTTTAATCAGCTTAATTCCATTAGTTATTGGAGCAATTAAATCTAGAAAAAAAGCATAAAATAATAGGGTGTATAATAATTAGTGTGGATGAGAAAAATCCATACTAATTATTTTTTTATTAATTAAGAAAGTAGTTACAAAAGAAATATTTGTATTTTTTATTTTTTTACTATATAATAAAACTAACAATTCATTTCTAATATCAAAAAAAAAGTTAAATTTTCTGAAAATAACAGAAAGAAGGTCTATTATTATGAAAAAGAAATTATTTTTTGTTTTATTATTATCAGGTAGTATGTTTTTAAATTTTAATATAGCTGATGCAAAAGGAAGTACAGAAGTTACTACTTTTTCCCAGTATACTACTATTGCGAATGATGGTGGTGGTTCACCATTGGAATCAACTATTAATTGGTAATTATTAGGAATTTTATATGTTTAATTATTCTCCTACAGAAGAAGAAATTTTAACTGATTTATATAATTTGATATTAGATAAAGAGGTTGAAATAAAAGAGAGAGAATTGTATAAGAAAGCTATTTTGTTAATTGAAAAAGAAAATGAATATTATGAAGCAGTTTTATTTCAATTAGCACCTGCTTTAGCTTATTTAGCACGACAAAAAAGTATTTCTAGTAATGGTGGTATTTTTATGACTAAAATTAGTAGATTTACTAATAATTCTATAGGCTTTTATTTATTTGATTCTATATTAAAAAAATAATTTGTAAAATCAAAGAAAACAGTGTAAAATATGTATATAAAGCAATTAGTTAGTATATTGCATAGAGTAAAGACCTAAGGACTTCATTCCTTAGGTTTTTTAGAGTCTCCAAAATTTAGGACTGATGAGAAGGGTTATGAACTTAAAGCTCATGATTCCTTTTTTTATGCAGAAAAGTTGCTAGTGTAAGTTTATAAAGATATAATTAAAGGATACATGGTAGTTTGGAGGAAAACATGAAACTAGGAATTATTGGTTCTGGAATGATAGTGAAAGATTTCTTATCTTTTGCTCATGAACTTTCAGAAATAAAATTAGAAGCTATAACAGCTAGGAATATTGAGAATTTAAAAGAATTACAGTCAAAATATAATATTAAGGAAATATATAATGATATTGATCTTTGTCTGCAAAATAAAGAGATTGATACGATTTATGTTGCAGTTCCAAATCATTTACATTATACAGTTGCCAAGAAGGCTCTAGAAGCTGGTAAAAATGTTATTTGTGAAAAACCTTTTACGTTAAAGTATGATGAAGCTGTAGAATTGTTTGAAATTGCTGAAGACAAAGGATTAATTTTAATAGAAGCAATAACAAATCAATATCAAAAAAATTATCTTGATATAAAAGACAATATTGATAATATAGGAGAAATACGACTTGTTGAGTGTAATTTTTCTCAACTTTCTTCAAGATACGAAGCATTTAAAAATGGAGTAATAGCTCCAGTTTTTGATAAGAGTAAAGGTGGAGGAGTACTTGGTGATTTAAATATTTATAATATTCATTTTGTTGTTGGATTATTTGGTAAACCTAATAAAGTACATTATTCACCTAATATAGTCAATGATGTGGATACTTCTGGTATTCTTCTATTAGAATATGATAACTTTAAAGTAGTGTGCATTGCAGCCAAAGATACTTTTAATAATAGTTATGTCAATATTCAAGGTGATCAAGGTATAATTAAAGTTATTGGTCCTACCAATGAAGTTCCTAATTACAGTATTCAAACAAAAGATAACTTTATAGATGAAAATAAAAATATCCATTCACACAGAATGTTTGCTGAGTTTAAAAAATTCTTTGATGTAATAAATAACAAAGATTTTAAATTCATGAATGATCAAAAAGAACATACTTTAAATGTTATGTATATTTATGAAGAAGCGAAAAAATTTATAGAAAATTAAAAAGGAGAAAATCACATGAAAAAATTTTTTAGTAAACCATTTGGAACAGAGGAACAACCTATAGAGGAAGGAAGATACAGACTATTTTGGACTGCGGTGTGTCCGTATGCACATAGAGCGGTTATAGCAAGAGAGATACTAGGGTTAGATGATGCGATTAGTTTAGGAACATTGGATTATCGCCGTGGAGAAGAAGGGTGGCAATTTAGCTTAGATAAAGATGGGCTAGATCCAGTTCTAAAACAATCTAAAATTAAAGATGTGTATTTAAATAGTGATTCAGATTATGAAGGACCATATTCAGTACCAGTACTTGTTGATGTTACTACAGGAAAAGTAGTTAGAAAAGAATCAGCTGAGTTACTTCATGAATTTGCAACAGTATTTAAGAAACTACATAAGAAAGATGGATTAGATTTATATCCTGAACACCTTTCGGGTCAAATCGATGAGTGGAATGAAAAAATAGCTGTAGCTATTAATGATGGTGTATATGGAATGGGATTTGCTGAAAGCCAAGAAAAATATGATGAGGCATTCGATAGATTCTTCGATATGATGGATGTATTTGAGAAACGTTTATCAAACCAAAGATACTTCCATGGAAATACAATAACAGAAACAGATATTCGTTTCTATACTACTATGATTCGTTTTGATATCGTTTATTATGGATTATATTCTGCTAATAAAAAGAGAATTGAGGAATATCCTAACATTTTCAACTATTTAAAAGACTTATATCAAACGCCAGGATTCGGATCTACAACAGATTTCGAAGCAATTAAAGTTGGATATTACGTATCAGCAGGGAAAACTATTGTACCAAAAGGACCAGAAGTAGATAAGTGGAATCAAAGTCACGATAGAGCTAGATTCGAATAATAAATATGAAGATTATAGATGTTGAAAAATATAACTTATCTAGGGAACAGCTAAAGAGCTTTGGATTTAAGGAAGAAGCGGAAAAACTAATATATCGAAAAGAAATTTTAGACAGTAGTTTTCTAATGGAAATAGTATTTGTTGATAGACAATTTTTGATAGAAGTTTATGATTTAGAATTCGATGAGATTTATTCATTATTTAGTGTAGATAGCGCTGTAGGTGAAATGGTTCAAAATATTAGAGAACATGTAGAGAATATACTAAGCTCTATATTAGGATTAGCTGATGGATCAGAAAAAATAAATTCAGAAGTCATCGACTATTGCAATAATAAATACGGTGAAAATCATGTTAATCCTTTTAAAAAACATCCAGACATATTGGCGTTTGTAAATGAAAAGAATAAATGGTATGCCTTGTTTCTGGATGTAGAATATAATAAATTGAATAAAAATACTGATATTACAACTAAAGTGAAAATTTTAAATGTAAAATATCCAACGGATAAAATTTTAGAAATTATTGATAATAAAAATATTTTCCCAGTATATCATATGAATAAAAAGCATTGGATTAGTATAGTATTAGATAAAAATATCAAAATGGAAACAATAAAAGAATTAATTGATATAAGCTATTCTTTAGTTAAATAAAATAAAAGGAACAACTAAAAATCAATTTGTAAAAATTATGATTTAAAGTTGTTCCTTTTTCTATTTATTGTATGCAATTATCAAGAATATTATTTGGAAAATAATAGAAATAATTAAAACAAATCCTAAAATAAACCCTAATGTGCCAGCGATGATATATAATATAATATTTATAATTATTAAATAATTTTTCGCGAATTTTATTAATGAGATAACAATATTAAAAATAACAGCTATTAAGTGTGGTATTAGAAATGCAAGTAGTAATCCTAAACTAGCGCCATCACTAGGACTGTCAGAGTGATTGACTTTTGATATTATACTTGAAAAGTATAGTATTGTTAGTGCTATGTATATAATTGACGAAAGTAATGATAATCTTATAGCGAGTTTTCTTGTTATCTAAAGCCATCCTTCCTCAGTAGATTTTTTTACAGCTTCTGTTCTGTTTTTGCAGTTTAATTTTGTAAGGATATTGGAAATATAGTTTCTAATAGTTCCTTCCGATAAAAACAGTTCGTTAGCAATTTCTTTATTTGGTAATCCTTCTTTGATTTTTAAAAGAATAATTTTTTCTTGGTTTGTTAGAGGATTATGACTATTAAAGATGTTCTCCATTAGTTCAGGTGAGTATTCTTTGTTACCTGCTAAGACGTTGTTTATTGTTTTCATAAGTTCATCGATTGAACGGTCTTTTAAGACGTAGGCATCTACGTTATTTTTTATAGCACGTTCGAAATATCCCATTCGTTTAAAGGTTGTCACAATAACAACTTTACAATGTATGTTATTACTATGGATGTATTCTAGTACGTCTAGTCCCGTTGCTTCAGGCATTTCTACATCGAGTATAGCTACATCAATTTCATTGGTTGTGATTAAATCTATTGCTTCTTTTCCGTCTTTAGCTTGAAATACACTTTCAACACTATCTTCCATTGATAATAATGTTGCCATTGCATCTCGTAACATACTTTGATCTTCAGCGATAAGTAATTTCATATTGTTCTCCTGTTTTTATTTATTAATTGTTACTTTGATAGTTGTAGGGGATTTTTTTGATGTTATATCTATTACTCCATTAACTAGTTTAATTCTATCTCTTATAGAAGTTAGTTCTGTTCCGTCAATATTTTCAAAACCAAGACCATTATCAGAGATAATAATAGTGTAGTTATTAGTAGATTCATTGATATTAATATTACATTTATTAGCATTACTATGTTTAATGACATTATTCGTTAATTCTTTTAGTACCATTGTAATAGTCCATTCAACAAGCTGAGATGGTAGCGTAGTTATATTATTCTCGATACCTAATGAAATATCAGCCATTGTCATAATATCAGAAATGACTTTTAATTCTTCATTAATACTTCTATATTTAAGCTTATTAATTATAGATCGCGTTTCTGTCATAGAAGAACTACTGATTTCACTGATTTCTTTAAGTTCATTTCTGGCTGCTTCAATATTATTTTTTTCTAAATATTTTTCAGCTAGTTCTGCTTTTAATTTTAACATTACAAAAGTATGGCCGATACTATCATGTAAGTCTCGTCCAATTCTATTTCTTTCATTTTCAGCAAGAAGCAGATTAATATGTTCATTGTGTTTTAAACGTTCATTCTTTAATTTAGATCTTTCATAAGCATATTTTTGGAAAAAATAAGTTATAACACACATAGAAGAAAAAATAAATAGGATTATTCTATCTCCAATATTTATTTTTGGATTAGCAATTATATACAATGTTAGACAATTTATAGTTATGAAAAAACTAATTGTCCTATAAGTAAAATATTTATCTTGAAAATGCCAAACGAGCAAATTACTCAGATAAAAACTAAATAGAATGTTCATTGGATTGAAAACAATAGTTGTATAACTGATATATCCAGTTAGAATAAACCACTCTATAAAAATAAGAACTTTATTTTTTGTATATAACATTCCTATGTATGATATAATTGCTAAAATAGTCAAGAATAATACATATTTTGGATAACTACCTTCAATAATATATACAAGTGGAAATATGAAGAATACCAATGATAAATAAAATCCATAATTTCCCTTTAATAAATTTAGTAATTTTTTATACATTTCAGCCTCCTTATTCTTTAATAATACCACAATAATATAAGAGTGTGAATAATTTATCCTCACTCTTATATTATTATTATTATTTTGATTCTCTTCTGTTTTTTATTACCAATGTAGCAATTATACATACAATTGAGTAGGCTAGAAGTATAGCTAGAGCTTTATAAGAGAAAATATCTTCTTTAATATATTTATTAACGAACTCTAATAGGTAATAAGTTGGTGTCAGTTTAGATATATTTTGTAACCATTCTGGGAAAAGATAAACAGGCCACCAAAGTCCTCCTAACATAGCAAGTCCTAAGTATAATATATTAGCAAGTAACGAAAGTTTTTCTTCTGATTTAATAAGGGATAGAAGTAATCCCATACCTAAAAATGTAATACTACCGATAAGCATAAGAACAGCTGACATAAACCATTCACGAGCTGTCATATTAACGCCCCTAAAGATATGACCAACAGCGAACACAACAACTATTGATATAATAAATGTAATTATAAGACGAATAAAACGTGCAAGATAATATTCAGATATTTTTATAGGAGAATTATTTAATATGTGTAGATAGTTATTTTTCTCATCTTCTTTTATAGAAATAGGAAGAGAAAATAAAGCGAAGCTTATACTGCTGAATGCGGTCATTGAAATAAGCATATCTTTTACTACGCGTACCTTTGTTTCAGGATCATCGAATTGCTGCATTCCAGAAAATAGGATAAAGAAGATAACTGGAAAACCTAATCCCATAATAAAATTAGTTAAGTTTCTTTTTATGAATATAAATTCTATGTTTAATAAGTTGGTAAGATTTTTCATTATTTATCTCCTCCGTTTTCTTTTGTAGTTACAAAAATACTATCTAATAAAGTTCTATTTTGAATTTCAATTTCTTTAAACGAGCAACCAGCTTGGTGTAATATGTTCCATATTTCATCTGGTTTCTTTGTTAAGAAATTAATATTATCTGTTTTTATTTCTAAATTATTTATAATATCACTATCTTTCAATAAATCTAGATATTTTATAGGTAGTGTGAAATATTTTTCAATTTCTTCAGCACGCATAGCATGTGGAGTAGTATCACGAATTAGTTTTCCTTTATTTAGAACTAAGATTCTATCTGCTGTATGTTCTACTTCTTCAATGTAGTGTGATGAATAAATAATAGTTAAACCTTTATTTTTTAAGTTATTCACAATTTCCCAAAATCTGATACGTGTTGATGTATCCATGCCAGCTGTTGGTTCATCTAAGAAAATTAATTTTGGTTGTCCTATTAATGTTATAATAAAAGATAATAATCTTTTTTGGCCTCCAGATAATTTAGAAGCGAAATTATCTTTTTGAGATTCATCAAATCTTAGTAGTTCATCGATTTCTTCATTTGTTAATGGATTTTCATATAATTTCTGTATAAAATCGAGTAGTTCTTTTACTTTTAGTTTTTCAGGAACAACATTTTCCTGAGGAAGTATGTTAAGAAATTCTTTTAGTTTTTGGTTGCCTGGATTTAGAGAATTAATTTTTATTGAACCTGAGTTGATAAATTTATTTCCTAATAGACAGTTCATTAGGGTAGTCTTACCAGCTCCATTTGGTCCGATTAAAGCAATACACTCACCAGAATTCACTTCAAAAGAAATATCATTTAAGATGTTTTTCCCTTTAATTGTTTTTGTTATATTTTTTACTTTTATAATATTATTTAATGACATTTAGATCACCTCTCCTTTGATAATTAAATTATATCAAAGTAGGAGAGTGTCTTTTAGTAGGTAATGTCATAAAGTAATATGACAAATGTCATAAAAAAATAGACTTAAGGGGCTGATCCAAAAGTCCTAAATTTTAACAAAGTGTATATAAAAACTCATAGACGCAGTGGTTTATTGATATCTAAATACGCTTTATAAAAGCTTTTTAGATATCTAATAAACTTTGCGGGGGTGACTCGATAAAATCGATTTCTTCGAAATCACGATTTTTGAGTCACTCCCTTTAAGTCGGTGTATATAGTTATTTCATGTCTTTTATTTCAATAATAGCTGAATCAGTATTGTTGAGAATAAATTTAACTACTGACTTTGCTACTTTTTCAACTGGAAGAGGATAAACATTTTTGAAAAATGGTATACCTAATTTTGAAAAGAATTTAATCGGTAATATATTGAAATAAGAGGTAAGTCTATCTTTACCATACATAAGACCTGGACGTACTATTAGATAATCTAGTTTTGAATCTTTTACTAATATTTCTCCAGCAAGTTTGCTTTCAAAATATTGTTTGAAGCCACCGTTTGCAGAAAAGTAGACAAGTTTATTGATATTGTGTTTTTGACATAATTTAATTGTCTGTGCTACACTTTCTGTATTTAGTTTTGAATATAGCTTTTTATTTTTAATTGTTCCAATTAAATGAATAACTATATCGTAGCATTCTTTAATCATTATATTGTCAAGATTAAAAATATCTCCTTGTATCCATGTTGCATCTTCACTAGTGATAGAGTGATTTTGGGTTCTAGATAAGTAACTAACTTTTACTTTGTTTTCTGTGAATTCTTTAATTAATGCTTGGCCTACAAAGCCATTACCGCCGATTAGTAGTATGTTCATATGTACCTCTTATTGAATAATTATTTGTTTTAAATATTAACATAACTTGATTCTCAAGTAAATTTATTTAAACTAATGAATAAAAGATGATATAATAATATCAATTTAAAAAGGAGTGTGATTGAATGAAAGTAGGTTTAGTATTAGAAGGTGGAGCAATGAGAGGACTATTTACAGCCGGTGTCCTTGATGTGTTCTTAGAAAATAATATAGATGTTACAGATATCGTTGGAGTTTCTGCAGGAACACTATTTGGAGTGAATTATGTTTCTAAACAACCTAAAAGAGCACTTCGTTACAATGTTAATTATATAAATGATAAGAGATATATGAGTTTAAAAAGTTGGATAAAAACTGGAAACTTAATTAATAAGGATTTTACATACTATAAAGTTCCTTTTCAACTTGATGTATTTGATAATATAACGTTTAAAGAATCAAAGACTAGTTTTTATGCTACAGTAACTAATATTGAAAATGGAGAAGCGGAATTTATAAAGATAACTGACCCTTATAAACAGATGGAAACTTTAAGAGCCACTTCAGCATTACCATTTATTTCAGAAATAATAGAAGTAGGTGGAAAAAAGTATCTAGATGGAGGAATAGCAAATAGTATTCCGATAGACTTCTTTGAAAAACAAAATTACGATAAAATAATTGTTATATTAACAAGACCTATCACATATAGAAAGAAAAAATCAACAAGTATACAATTTAAGTTATTTTACAAGAAGTATCCGCATCTAATTGAAAAGTTAGAGAATAGATATAAGAATTATAATGAGACGGTTGAAAGGATACTTGAGTTAGAAAGGCAAGGGAAAGTATTTGTCATAAGGCCAAGTGAAGATATTAATGTAAAGAGACTTGAGAAAGATATCGAAAAACTAAACCACGTGTATAATTTAGGGATAAAAGATGGAAAACATATTATAGAAAATTTAAAAGAATATATAAATTATAAAGGAGAACAATAAAATGAGTGAAGAAATTAAAATTAATCCAGAAGAATTCGAAAAAAAATCAAAAGATGAATTAAAAAAAGAATTATCTGATTTAGAATATGCAGTTACTATGGAAAGTGCAACAGAGAGTCCATATACTGGACAGTATTGGGATAGTTTTGAAGAAGGAATATATGTAGATATAACAACAGGTGAACCATTATTTTCTTCGAAAGATAAATTTAGATCTCAGTGTGGATGGCCAAGTTTTTCTAAACCAATAGAAAAAGAAGTTACTAGATATTACAAAGATAATTCACATTATGTAGAAAGAATTGAAGTAAGAAGTAGGGTAGGAGATGCACACTTAGGGCATGTGTTTCCTGATGGTCCTACTGAGTTGGGTGGACTTAGATACTGTATTAATAGTGCATCTATAAGATTTATTAAGAAAGAAGATTTAGAAAAAGAAGGATATGCAAACTTATTAAGTATATTCAAATAGTATTTTTAAATAGGTAATTGATAAGGAATATCGATTACCTATTTATTTTATCGTAAAATAATACTGTTTTTTGATATATTCATAATGATAACAGCTACATAATTTTTACTCAGTTAAATAACAGTTATATAATGGATAAAAAATATCCTTGAATCAAGAAACATTAAATTATTTCGTTTTCATTGTTGTTACTGTAAACTTTTCATTTTTAAAATTGTAATTTTAATAAAATTTTTAAATGAATTATCAAGAATGAAAACACCTGTACTAATACTGTAGTTCACAAAAAATACACAAATAGAGTGTAAAAATTATTGTTTTAATTATGAGTTCTTTGTAAACTATGAGTGTAACAAATAATTAATAATTTTATATAACATAAAAAATAAAAATTAAGGAGTGACTTAATATGACAACAGTTGCAGAAAAAAAAGCATTCGTTGGTGGAAAATGGCAAACAGAGGTAGATTTAGTAGACTTTATTACATCTAACTACACTGAGTATAGAGGGGACTCATCTTTCCTTGCTGGACCAACTGAAGCAACTACTAAATTAGTAGAAAAATTCAACGATTTAATGCGCCAAGAGCGTTTAGCTGGTGGAACATTAGACATGGATACTAGTATTCCTTCAACTATCCTTTCTCACGGACCTGGATATATTGAAAAAGATTTAGAACAAGTTGTTGGGTTGCAAACTGATAAACCACTTAAACGTGCGTTAATGACATTCGGTGGTATTAACATGGCTGTTAACAGCTGTAAAGCATACGGATACGAAGTAGACGAAGAAGTTATTAAAATCTTCACTGACTATCGTAAAACTCACAACCAAGGTGTATTCGATGCATATACTCCAGAGATGCGTTTAGTAAGAAAATCTGGTGTTATTACAGGACTTCCGGATGCTTATGGACGCGGGCGTATTATCGGGGACTACCGTCGTGTTGCTTTATACGGAGTAGATCAACTTATCGCTTGGAAAAAAGATGATTTAGCTAAAATCGGTGCTGACGGAGTTATGACTGAACACGTTATCCGTGACCGTGAAGAAGTTAGCGAACAAATTCGTGCTTTAGGTGAATTAAAAGAAATGGCTAAAATCTACGGATTCGACATTTCAG
>ERZ773267.463-NODE-463-length-26946-cov-15.854189_pt1 | contig 26946 bp, 26 predicted proteins | sample MGYA00511959_ERZ773267 | MGnify/ENA primary metagenome ERZ773267 (study PRJEB29015, sample SAMEA2738165) | human oral metagenome | biome: human oral; feature: human-associated habitat; material: saliva | place: China | collected 2240 ... | reverse complement strand
CTCCGATAGAGGGGTTGATTTGCTTGTAGGCATTCCACATTTCTTGAGGTGTCATTTGTTCTCCTTCTTTTCTTTTACCTTCCAATTTCTATAGCTTGTCAGTTCTAATTCTGGAAATCCTCGTAACTCTGCCTTCACCTTTAATACTAAAGGCGAAGCATTATCGGCAGTAATCTCTTCCACATTCAACCAAATTGCCTTTGCTGAATCATTGCTTCCATCAAGAACTTCATGAGGAAGGGATTTTTGAGGACGTTCGAAATCGAGTACCACGTCATAAAAGGCCATGATATGGTGTACAGCGAAATCTTTGCCCTCTTCTTGAACCAACACATCATACATCCTAGGATTTGAATACTGGCTAAGCGTATAGCCTGTCTCCTCCAGAACTTCTCTCTTGAGGGTTTCTGTCAGCCCCTCCCCTACTTCCTGACTACCACCCGGTAAATCAAAACGATGTTGATAAGGTCCTCTCGTTTTCTCAATGCAAAGCAATTTTCCGTCTTGAAGACAGACTCCGTATACACCAAAGTGATTTTTGATTTCCATTTTCTACTCTTTCTAAAAATCCAAGATTGCTAGCTCACCTTATCCCTTAAAAGGAAAGAGGCTATAGATTTCATGCTCCTTGATATACTTCTTCAGTATCTCCGTATTCTCTTCGATTTTTGCCTGGATATCTGTCTTTTCACAAGTTGACTCAGCAATAAAGAGGTAAATTTTCAGTAGATCTGTTAAGTATAGCAGACGGCGTTCCATTTCTGATTCAGTACTTGAAGCTTGCTCGATTTTTGCAAGCTTTTGCTCCAAGCTATCACCATTCAAAAATCTCTGATGAACTCTCCTTCTTATGTTTTGAGTGGATTCTTCCCCCTGTTCTAATGGAGATAAAAGGAGTTTTTTATAGGCGGATAGCTTATTTTCTGCCTCTCTTTCCAGATAGGCCAATAAAACCAGAGAGCTATCAACAAAAGTCCAAGTGTTATAATTCCCTTCAAATGGAACTTGTATGATACTATCTAATAATTCCTTAGCTATTTCCTCTTGACCATTCAGATAAAGTAAATAAGCCAGATGATTTAGCGATTCGAGATAGCTAGCTTGGGTTTTCTTATTCTTTTTTAAAATTTTATCTAAATAGAGATGTAGGTCTGGATGTTTTTCCAGTTGTTCAACTATTTCCGATAGCTTCATCTGAAATCCTTTCTATTCTTTTTTAAAATTTAAAGAGATTTTAGTCAACTAATCCAACTCTGCTCGGCTAAACAAGTCTTTCATAGTGTCGGTATCATCACAAACTCTTTCAATCTAAGTGTAAATCTAGCTAAGGCGTCTACCTTGGAAGAATAAGCACAAAACATACTTCCTTCTGGATCAAAGTCGATAGCTTTACTTAATTCAGGCATTCTTTCTCCAAATCCAGAGATGCCAAATCGTAGCTATTTCCTTCAAATCCCTCCTCTTCTCGAGTGTCAAACAATTCTAGTCTGTATTCTACATCAGGGTAATAAATGAGCGAACCTCGAACATTTTGAGGATTCTCATCATAAACATGCAAGTTAAAAGGGGCAATTATTCATTTATGTTTTCGCATCCCTTCTCCTTTTTAATCTCACTCTTCAACAAAGGAGTTCAAAAAAACCTCAAAAGATGGCCATTGACCATACAACTCAGCTGTTTCTTCTAGAACATAGAAGTAAACCATACCATAATCTTCTTCCCTTAGAGAAAGAGCATAGTTGCCAGAACCAGGATCATAGGCGAAATGGAGAAGGTCTGTAGCCCTAAATCCTGCAGGCACAGCCTCATCGTCATACCATGTAAGAGACTTCCTCATCTCCTCAAGTGAATCAAAGGAATTAAAAGGAAAGAGATGATGTTCATCGTGGACACCCCTTACTTGGGGCTGGCCACCGTTGTGCTTTAGATAAAAGTCCATCATAGCCTCCGGTAATTTCTTTCCAAGAATCTCCTCAAATTGTAAAAAATCTTCGCTTGAAATAGCTGGATCTGTGTCTGTTAATACTAGCATCTCGTCTCCTTTTGAGTCTCTCTTCCCAAAGGCTTTTTTTATTTGACCTCCATATTACAGGTCCCTTTTAGGCTATCATACCATAAGATTCCCTTTCCATAAAGCTAAAATAGAAAATGAGCCCAGTGGTTTTACTAGACTCATTTTATCCTTATTATTTTACTTTTTCAACCCATATTGACCGCTCAATCAACCGTCTTAGACAGAAGTCTTGCCTTCTTCTTGAACCAGCACGTCATAACCCCTAGGATTTGAGTAACGGCTAAGGGTATAGCCCGTCTCTTCCAGAACTTCTCTCTTGAGGGTTTCTGTCAACCCCTCACCGAGTTCCTGACTACCACCCGGTAGATCAAAACGATGTTGATAGGGGCCTCTTGTTTTTTCAATAAAGAGCAGTTTCCCCTCTTGAAGACAGACTCCGTATACCCCAAAGTGATGTTTGATTTTCATCAAATCCTCCTACTTTCATTCAAAGCTCAGTCGATAATGAAATCAGTATAGCTTTTCTTTTTGCAACACCATCTCTGATTGCCACTAATCATTTCTTCTCTATTGATTTAATACTTTTTCAATATCTATTTTAGTAATTTTTCTAGATACCAATAATCCTGCAAAAACTGAAGTGAGTATCCCTATTAATACCGGGAACAACAATCTGGTAAGTTCAATATCTAGTGGTAATCCACTCAAAAAGATGATCAAATAAGAAATAGCAATTCCTATCACCAATCCCGCGCTTGTACCTCTTACTCCCATCATAAAGCTTTCAAATAAATATATTCTTTTTATCTGTCGATCAGATGCACCGATGATTTTAAAAGTTGCGATCTGTTTATGATTCTCCTGAATGGTAATGGCTAGAATATTGATGATATTAATAATCGCTACAATAGAGATAAGAACTATGATTAAGAGGATAAAAAGGTCGATGTAGGAAAACCATCTGGATAGCATATTGATAACATCCTGTTGTGTTGCTACAACAACATCTAATCCTGTTCCTGATAAAGATTGTTTTAAATTTTCATTTTTTAAAACATTCTTTTCTATCTTGTTTGCTACTTCATTTAAATCGGTTCCATTTTTTACAGTAGCATTCAGATAGTAATACTTATTTGATGAAACGCTACTACTTTTTACATTGATTGCCATCATTTGATTTATTTCTGTTGGCAAGGTAGAAAATAACTGCGCTTCTTGCTTGTCTATAATGCCAGAAATTACAAACTTTTCATAATGATTATCAATCTTAATAGTCACCGTATCTCCGACATTCATTGATGTAGCCTTGTGTACGGAATCTCCGATTAATATTTCATTGTCCTTCTCTGGAAATTTCCCTTCAGCAATTCTAATATTCAAGTTTTTTAAATACTTTTCTTCTAGACAATGGATAGTATTGGAAACCGATGTCTTACCATTTTGGAATTTGATATCATCCGTAAATAATAGTTTTACACCAGTAATATTTTTTACTTCATCTATTTTTTTTACTCGATCAATATCTTCATTAGAAAATAAAGGCAAAGCTTTATAATTCAGAGAATTTTCTTTATTACCAAAGGCAACAGTAACAACATTTTTATTTGCTACAGTCATTTCTTTAATCATTTTATTATAGAAAGAATTAGAAATGAGCATCACTAAAACAATTAGCAAAACAGAGATCGCTATTGACAGTCGAACTAATCTATATCTTCGTTTGTTAACTTCTAAATCTCTTTTAGCAATGAATAATATGGAATGATTCATTTTATCATCTCCTTACGTACTCAATTTTGCCATCAACAACTGTGCAAATAGACTGCATACTATTCGCCACCTTATCACTATGAGTTACTGTTATAATCGTGATACCTAACTCCTCATTGATCCGCTTCAACAATTCTATTATATTTTGTTCGTTAGCAGCGTCTAAATTACCAGTAGGTTCATCTGCTATCAATATTTCTGGATTATTAATAAGAGCTCTTGCCAAAGCAACTCTTTGTTTTTCACCTCCACTAATCTTATCAATACTCTTGCTTAACATTTCCTTTGAAAGACCTAAAGTGTTACAAATTTCGTTAATGTTATTCTCTCCATTTTCAAAAAAATATCTTGGAAGTAGAATATTCTCTTTCACCGTGAAACCTGAAATCAAATTAAAGTTTTGGAAGACACAGCCAATATTCCTACGCCTTACCTTACTCAAATTTTTCATATCTAAAATGGAACTACCACAGACTAAGATATCCCCCTCATTTAAACTGGTAATCCCTAATATTAATTTAACAAGAGTAGTTTTTCCTAATCCAGAACGGCCAACTATTGCAGTCGTGCTACCTTTTTTAAATTCAAAATTACAATTTTTGAAAATATATCTGACATCTGATCCATCACTAAAACATTTAGTAACATTCACTAATTTAATCATGATTTCACCTTCATTCCATAATGACTTAGCAAATCAATTGTACTATTCGTTTCTTCTAAAACAATCTCTTAAGGTTTCAGGTAGAGCCCATTCAAAAAGTTCTTCTGAACTTACCCTCAGTTATCTTCATAATTGTTATTATCCCTGTCTTTTTTTTGGTGAAATAGGCTAGATCTCCATCGTGACCAATCATAAAGAAATCTGATTCATCCTGATCACTCTGGTAGGTTTAATTTCGTTCAGTAAGATCTTCTTTAGCATAGAGGTAAATACCTGTCTCACCACTGTCCTAACTTAATTGTTCACCTAGGTTTGATCCTCTTTCAGTAAGGAAAAAACAATTACATTTCTTAGCAAGATTTCAACTCTTGCTTTTTCATCCTCCTACTTCAAACTCCAGCCACCATCAATGGTCAGGATTTGCCCTTGCATAGCAGACGCCTTCCCGCTAGCCAAAAAGAGGCTAACTTCTGCCACTTCCTCTGGTTCTATCCAGCGTTTGATGGGCGTCTCACTGGCTACCCAGTCAGCCAAACCACCTGGTTCAAAGTCAGCTGCCGTCATGCCTGTTTTGACGGCTCCTGGCGCGATGCCAAAGACCTGAATCCCAGCTTCTGCATAATCCAGGGCCAACTGCTTGGTAAAGCCCGCTAGAGCATGCTTGGAGGAAGTATAAGCGTGACCGCCTCCACCAGCTAGACTAGATGCAATGGAGCACATATTGATGATGATACCTCGCTTCTTCTCCAACATTTGAGTCAGATAATGCCGTGTCAGCTCCACCGGAGTCACATAGTTAATCTCAAAAATCTCCTGAATCTCCTGAGCACTTTGCTCCAGAAGCGGTTTGTAATCATCCAAGACCCCAGCCGTATTACACAAGACATCTACCTCAGGACACCAGTCGAAAATCGGCGTCAAATCAAGAGTTAAGTCCCGTTGCAAGAAGTGAAAATCACCTGCTAACTGAGGATCCGCTCCCTGGTCCACTCCATAGACCTGGTAGCCCTTTTCTAGAAAGAGGCGAGCTTGAGCCAGACCAATCCCGGAACTCACGCCTGTAATCAAGACCCCTTTAGTCATGGACTTCCACCCAATCTGTCGCTAAGACATCACAAGGGGTTGGACTCCACATAGAAAAGCCTTCCCCTTCACCAGACACGTTAATGAGGAAATAAGGTGTCACTTCCAGAGCCACCCCATTTTGCTCAATGGTATCAAAAAGTTGGACGTAGTTTTCTGCTCCACCCCAACCAGTTCGTACATATTTTTTCTTAGCTTTTAAGCCTGGTAAAATCTCTTCAAATGTCATGTTTTTCTCCTTTGTTATCTAGTTAACTTTCTCCCTTCATTATACCAAAAAAAGAGCTTTCTCTATGTAAAAAGCCAGAGTTCTACTACTCTAGCTTTCATGTTTTATTGATTTTCTTCTGAATGGCGATACCCATAACCGAAATAAATTCCAACCCCGATCAAGAGAGCAACTCCGAAGGCCAGCCAGGTCGATAGGGAATACTGGGTCATAAAGGACAGACAGACCACAATCGATAGGATTGGCAAGACTGGAACCAAGGGTGTTTTAAATTCACCAGGTCCAGGAGCCCCGTGTTCCTTGCGCAATTTCAAGAGGGCAAAGGCCAACATAACCAGGTAAGCCAAGGTACAGATATTTAAGAAGGAAGCGATACTTGCAAGTGGAAAGACTCCACCAGCAATGGCAGCCATCGATCCAGCTACTAGTGTTGCATTTTTGGGAATTCTAGTTTTTGGATCGAGCTGTTTCATAGCTTTTGGCAAGAGCCCATCCCGCGCCAAACTGTATATCATCCGTGAGAGGGCAAAGGTCATCGAAATGCAGACGGTAATCAGGGTCAAAATAGCGACTAGCGATACATAATTCCCTGCCCAGCCGGCTCCGACCCGACGAAGGGCAAAGGCTACTGCATCATCAACATTTAAGTTCTTAAAAGGAACCATACCTGTCAAAACTAAGGTAACCAAAATATAAAGAACAGTTGTGATCAAAAGACTAAGGACAATGCCACGAGGAACGTTCTTTTGTGGTTCCTTGATTTCATCGACCGCCATTGAAATGGACTCAAAACCAAGAAAGGCAAAGAACATGAGCGAAGCTCCAGACATAATCCCTGTTTGACCACCATAGATTTCGCCAAATCCATAAGGGGCAAAGTTTGCCCAGTTGCCAGGATTTAGGTGAAAAATCCCAACAAGAATAAACAAGGCAAGAGCTGAAAACTTGAGTAAGACCAGTAAGGAATTAAAACGTAAGACCGCTTTTGCATTCATAAGGACTAAGGCAGTGACGAGGACCATGACCAAAATAGGCAAGAGATCCACATAAGTTCCCTTAGCTGGATCAAAAGTCCCGTTTAAAGCCGTCGGCAGGCTCCAGCCAAGATTGGCCAACAAGCCCTTGAAATAAGCAGCCCAACCTGAAGCCACCCCTGATACGGCTGTCATAAATTCCATCACGGTCAACCAACCTGCAATCCAGGCGGGAAACTCTCCAAAGATGGCATAGAGGTAACTATAGGCTCCACCGGTTGAAGGGATGCGAGATGCAAATTCTGCAAAGAAGAGGGCAGATAAGCCGACGCAAAAAGCCGCAATCACAATCGAAATGATCAAGGCTGGACCAGCTAAATTCGCTGCTGCAGTTCCCGTAATCGTGAAGATCCCTGTCCCCACCATGGCACCGATTCCTAAAATAATCAAATCCCACAATCGTAAATGGCGATTTAGACCCGGGTGTACTTGCCCAAGTCCCTTTTTTCGAAATAAATTCATCTCTATTCTCCCATCTAATGAGTTTATTCTATCATACTTGAACAAGAAAAGGGAGACTCTTTTTCCCCCTTTTCTTACTATTTATCACTTTCCGTCCTATTCTTTTTCAAAGTACGAATCGTAAACCAATAATAAATAACCAGCCCAAAGACGATGATCACTGTGGGCAGAAGAACCGTCATAGCAAGATTCTGAACTCCGTGTACCAAGGTCCAGCGATGTAAGAATCCAACCACTAAAAAGGCGACGATAGGAAAGATGAAAGCTCGTCCAAACTCTTCTTTCCATTGCCAAAGAATGAGAGCTCCGCTAGCCCCTGTCATGAGAAGAGCATCCCAAGGACTAGGGACTACAAACCAAGCAAAAGCTGGTAAGAAACGGAAGCCCACTATTTCACCAACAAAATAGAATCCTAGAACTAGAACAAAGGCTACATAAATTGCTTTTTTCGCTTTTTCCTCTGCAAAAATGAGGCGACGAAGGAGATAGAAGATTATCCCAACAGCTAAGAGTCCCAAAATGATGTCGGTTAAATATACTAGTGGCTTGAGCACAAGGACCGCTTGCGAAGCAAAATCACTTAAGAGGCGATAAAAAATCACAATACCTGAAAAGATAGCCCCATATTTTAGAACAGACCGCGTCGATTCTTTGGGCATATTTTCGATGATTTGGTCTGCCATTCCCTTTGGATCGAGACCAAAATAATCCTTTGCCGTCAAGCCATCCGCTCTTGCTTGCGAAAAATCTACCGCTAAATTATAAACTTGCTCTCTTAAGGCTTCCTCCTTATATAAGAAACCTGCAAAATTGAAATAATCCCAGAGATCTTGGAAATAGGCTTGGTCCTCTTGGCTAAAGGTTTGCATCAAGGCCTGCGTTTCTTCATAATAACTAACGGTTTTCATGCTTCTTCCTTCTTTCTTTGGAGACAAAATACAATAAGGGTCAGGACTAGTCCCATGAGAGGAAGTAACCAGCCTATTAAATGAGCAGTTTCCTGATTCACAAGACGAATCCAGCATCCTGTAACTAGGAAAGTCAGGCCCATGACTAGTAGACTCGACATCAGACGATTCCTGCTTCTAAAAGCCATGACCGTAAACCCAAGTAAGACTAGGACAGCGAGAACAATCGCCCAACCATCTGATAAGAAGAGACTCCCAATGTGGCCAAAATAGATCGAAAATAGTCGTACGATGTTCAGAAATACCATCAGGCTGATCACACTGATAAACATAGCCCAAGACCACTTCATTTCACCGTAGCTCTGTTTGGACCAAAGCCACGTGATGAACTGGCTGAACACCAAGAAATTGAGTAGAATGACAACATAGGTCAAGGGTTCGATTTTCAGTGGTGTCATCCAGGTAAAATCCATTAAATAACGCATGCCAACTAAGATCACTCCAAGTAGGAAGACGAGTCCCGCATAAGATCCTAAAGAGCGTTTAGGCAAGTCTGAAAGAACTTGATCCACCATCACCCGCGGATCCTTTCCAAAATAATCCACCGCCCGAATGCCTTCTTTTTCAGCAACTTTCAGGTCGCAAACCATATTGTAGAGTTGTTCACCGAGCGCTTCATCATCATAAAAATAGGACTTAGCCCCAATATAAGCCACCATTTTTTTCACATAGGCTTGATCCTCTTTGTTTAGATGAATCAATTCATCTGACATTTTTTCTGTATAACTATCTACCATTCTTCTCCCTCCTTCTTGATACGTTCTACTTTTGTGACCAGCTCCTGCCACTGGTCCCAAAATTCCCCTAAGCGCTCTCTTCCAGCATCACTGAGTGAAAAATACTTACGATCGGGACCATCTGGAGACGGCCTCATTTCCCCATGAATAACCCCTTGTTTTTCTAATTTTTGAAGCAGGGGATAAATGGTCCCAGCGACAATCTTATCAAATCCCATCTCTTTGAGACTTTGGATCAATTCATAGCCATAGATAGCCTTTTTAGAAATAATCTCCAGCACACAGCCCTCCAAGACTCCCTTTAGTAATTGGGACTCTTTCATCCTTCTCACCTCTTTCTTCACATTTTTTACTAGTTTGTTTTACATACTAGCTATTTCACTATCAGTATACTCTTTCTCGACTAGTATGTAAAGCATAATAGTAACTTTTTTCAAAAAAATTTTTATTCCTTAAAAATCCCTTAAAATCAAGGTTTCTCTGTATACCCGTGTGTAAATATACAAAAAAAGTTCAAAAAACACTTTATTTTGTAGATTGATTGGAGTATAATAATTTAAATTATTCAAAAGGAGACACGAATATGAAAAAATCGAAGCTTGCTCTTTTAGCAGGTGTCGCCGCGGCTTCAACGCTTTTCCTTGCTGCATGTGGCTCATCTTCTAATGCGTCAAAAGGGACTACCTACAACTACGTGTATGGTACAGACCCTGATTCTTTGAACTATTTGACTTCAAATCGTTCAACTACAAGCGACATTACAACCAACTTGGTCGATGGTTTGTTTGAAAACGATCAATACGGTAACTTAGTGCCTGCTCTTGCTGAGGACTGGTCCGTTTCAAAAGATGGTCTGACTTATACTTACAAGCTTCGAAAAGACGCGAAGTGGTATGATTCAGAAGGAAATGAATACGCTGACGTCACTGCAAAAGATTTCGTGACATCTCTAAAATACGTAGCAGATAAAAAATCGGATGCTCTTTACTTGGTTCAAAACTCAGTCAAAGGCTTGGATGACTATGTAAACGGGAAAACCAAAGACTTCTCAACTGTTGGGGTAAAAGCTGTTGATGATCACACTCTTCAATACACTTTGAACCAACCAGAATCTTTCTGGAATTCTAAATTAACGACTGCTACCATGATGCCAGTTAATGCAAAATTCTTGGAATCAGCTGGGAAAGACTTTGGTAGCGTGAAACCAAATGGAATCCTCTACAATGGTGCCTATATTTTGAAGTCCTTCACTTCAAAATCACAAATCGAGTTGGAAAAGAACCCTGAATACTACGACAAGAAAAATGTTCACATCGATACGGTTAAATTGACTTACTTCGATGGATCTGACCAAGACTATCTTGCTCGTAACTTCTCAGATGGGAACCTATCTACTGCTCGTCTCTTCCCAACTAGCTCAACTTATAGCACGATTGAAAAGAAATTCAAGGATAACATCGTTTATTCACCTCAAGATTCTACTGTTTACTACGCTTACTTCAACGTTAACCGTCAAAACTACGGCCATACTAAGAAGACGTCTGATGAGCAAAAGAACAACACGAAGACAGCCCTTCAAAATAAAAACTTCCGTCAAGCTTTGAACTTCGCTTTGGATAGAACTTCCTACAGCGCTCAAGTTAACGGGAAAGACGGAGCATCAAAAACTCTACGTACCCTTCTAGTTCCACCGACATTTGTGCAAGCAGACGGGAAAGACTTCGGTACTCTCGTTGAAGAAAAACTTGCCGCAACAGGAGATGAGTGGAAAGGTGTTAGCTTCGCAGATGCTCAAGATAGCTTGCATAATGCGGATAAAGCCAAAGCGGAACTTGAAAAAGCGAAGGCTGAATTGCAATCACAAGGTGTTCAATTCCCAATCCATATCGACTATGTTGTAGACCAATCTTCTAATGCTCTTGTCCAACAAGCAGACTCTATGAAGAGTTCTATTGAAACAGCTCTTGGTAAAGACAATGTCGTGATCGATGTCCAAAAATTGTCTACAGACGATGCAGACAACGCTACTTACTTCGCCCAATCACCAGATCAAAAAGACTTTGATATGGATATCACAGGTTGGGGACCTGACTTCCAAGATCCATCTACTTACTTGGATATCTTGAACCCAACAGATGGTTCAACCTTGACTGGTATGGGACTTGATCCTAAGAAAGACCAAGCGCTCATCGAAAAAATTGGTTTGAACCAATACAAAGAATTGTTGGATGCTGCTAATGCTGAAAAATTGGATACCAATGCGCGTTATGAAAAATACGCTGCTGCCCAAGCTTGGTTGACAGAAAACGCAATGGTACTTCCAATCTACTCTAAGGGTGGAGTTCCATCTATCACGAAGGTAACGCCATTCTCAGCAGCAAATTCTGCAATTGGCATTAAAGGTGAATCAAGCTTCTTCAAATACCAAAAAGTTCAAGATAAGACAGTTACAACTGCTGACTACGAAAAAGCTTATAAGAATTGGTTGAAAGAAAAAGAAGAATCAAACAAAAAAGCGCAAGAAGAACTTGCAAAACACGTGAAATAATCGCGATAGAAAACACCGGGGATAAAATCCTCGGTGTTTTTTGTGCTAACAAAATGTTGTATGTTTCATCTTATTTCTAATCTTTTATAGACTCGAACGCTATCTCACGACAATCTTCCGATAACTTCTAGAAGTCAGAAGAAAGACGAGAATATAGGAGATGAAAAAGACAGCGCAGATAGAAAGAGTCGTTTGAAGGACCAAGCCCGCATTGGTTGCTCCTAAGATGGCAACGATCTTTGCGATCATCTTGTAGGCCACTCCTAGGTAGAGGAAGGAGAAGAATAATGGGAGGAAAAAGACGGTGAGAATCTGTTTGCGAATGGTGGTGGACGTTTGCTTTTGGTCCAATCCCACTTGTTGCAAGATCACAAAATTTTCCCGATCTTCATAGCCCTCTGAAATCTGCTTGTAGTAAATCACGAGAACCGTAGCTAATAGAAAGATGACCGATAGGAAAATCCCGATAAAGAGGAGAGTCCCTGCTGATTCACGCCACTCTTTCTCTATGCTGTATCGTTCATATCCACCAAAAAGAGTCGCACCATATTGACTCATTTTGTCTGTCGAATACAGCTCTTTGATCAAACCAGAGATAAAATCTTGGTTATCTTTATCTTTTGCTTTAATAGAAAATTCCAAATTTTTATCAACTTTTAGTCCCAGTTGGTTCAAGTCAGGGAGGACAAGGTGCAAGCCCATTTGATGTTGAAACAGGGCGATTTGGGGAATTTCCCCTTGGATAAAATTGGAATCTAATTTTTGTTTAATCGTGAAGGTCTTCCCATTGATTTCTAATTTCGAGTCTAGTCTTCCCGGATACTGATACCCATAGGCTAGGATTTCATTTTCCCCAAGCACAACTTTTTGACCGGTCAGTTGCTCATAAGTCGCCTGATCAAAAAAGTAGACTGTTCCTTCTGACTTTAACTCCTGACCAGTTGATGGAGTGGACTGATCATTCACCTCTAAGATCCTTCCATCAATCTTTCGAATTTCAGCCGACCAGTATGTTGTCTGTGCCACCTGATAATCTGACAGATGTGTCGCATCGGCTGTTTTCTGAATAATAGCTTGAACATCCTTGATAACCGGTTCTGTTTCAGCATCTGAAGGCATATGCCCCACACTAATCATATAATCAGAAGGGTAAACAGTATCTAGGTAGTTCTTCCCTCCAACAAAGATATTAAGCGACCCTGTTAAGGTGACCAAAACCATGGTGGATAGAATACTAATCGTCGCAAGACCCGCTGCATTTTTTCGCATCCGAGCTATTAAGTTAGAGACGGATATAAAATTCTCTGGCTTGTAATAGTAGGATTTCCGACCTTTGAGAAATCTTAAGAAGGTAATGGAGCCTGCGTTGAATAAGAGATAAGTCGCAAGAATGACCAAAATGACAGCAATAAAGAATCCTTGGACAGCCGCAACCGGACGCTCCGCTGTTAGCGCCAAATAGAAAGCAATTCCTAAGAGCCCTAGACCTAAAAGAGTTTGGACCAGCAAGAATCTTCCCTTCTTCTCTCCTGCTTTCTTTTGCTGCATAAGATGAAGGGAACTGTAGCGCAAGAGGCGGAAAGAATTCAACAAAAGAATGAGGCCAAAAGCTAAGGCTAACCCAAGTAAAGTGTTAAGAACAGCCCCTATCTGGAAGGTTGATTGAATGACGACTGGAAGCCCCATACATTTTAAGAGCAGGGCAAAAATCAAGGGATCAAATAAGAGCCCCAAACCCAGTCCCGCGCCAACTGTGAGAATATAGAAGATAAGCAATTCCCATAAGGTCATGACGAGGAGGTGCTTCTTCTCCATTCCCAAAACACTGTAGAGTCCCAGTTCTTTGGAACGATTTTTCATGACATAACCATTGGCATAAGCCACTAAAATGATGACGACCAGCTGGACGACGAAACAACCAAAACCAAGAACCGTTCTCCCCGTTCTCCCTCCGTAAGAATCCTCTAAATGAGGGGTCGTTGCCAAGGCGATAAAACTATAAAGGATCATGGTCGTTAAAATAACAGCCAAGGCAAAGGGATAATAGAGCTTGCGATTTTGTTTGAGGTTGGAAAGAGCTAATTTACTTGTTAATTTAAACATCACGATCCTCCTTCCCCGCCATGACCGTCAGAGTATCTGAGATTTCTTGGAACATCTGACGCTCCGTCTTTTCCCCGCGGAAGATCTGATTGTAAAGAATCCCGTCCTTGATAAAGAGCACGCGCTTGGCACGCGCTGCTGCTGCGGTTGAGTGAGTCACCATGAGAATGGTTTGGCCCATGCTATTGATGTCTTCAAAGACATCTAGTAACGCAGCTGAAGACCTGGAATCCAGCGCCCCTGTTGGCTCATCCGCCAGGAGGATTTCTGGCGAGGTGATGATGGCCCGCGCTACGGCCACCCGTTGCTTTTGCCCACCAGAGATTTCGTAAGGGTATTTTTCTATGAGCTGGTGAATGCCCAACTCTCGACTGACGCTCTCCACCTTGCTCATCATTTCCTTGACTGGTCTGCGAGAAAGGACTAGAGGCAAGAGGATATTGTCCTTGACAGACAAGGTATCAAGCAGATTGAAGTCTTGAAAGACAAAGCCTAGTTTTTCCCGGCGGAAGCTCGATGCGTCCTTGTTTTTGATGGTTGAGGTATCGGTGCCATTGAGGTAGACCCGTCCTTCGGTCGGCTGGTCCAGCATGGCCAGGATATTGAGGAGGGTGGATTTCCCGGATCCTGATTCCCCCATGATGGCGACGTATTCGCCCTTCTCAACGGTAAAATGGATATCCTTTAAGGCTTCAACCTGCGTCCCTTGAAAGCGGGTTTTGTAGATTTTTTTGATATGTTGAACGTCTAGTAGGGTCATGGTCCATTCCTTTCTAGCTCGATAAAAGCTTCAATCGTTTTTTACAAATCTATTGTACTAAAACTGGAACGCTTTCACCATAACATAACCTTACATTTTACCCTTTATTTCTTACATTTTTGTAAGAAAGCAAAAATAGGCTAGGACTTGAGGTCCTAACCTATTTCATTCTTTTATTACTGAGCCGATGTATACGGTGCAACCATTTTATATGCACTTTCAAGAGCTTGTTTCATTGCATCACGAGATGTTTTCACTTGTTGTAAGAAAGTCGTACGTCCTTGTTCAGGAACAGTCGTACTATCAGGACCTACGCTTGAAAGCATCGTATCAAATTGAGTTTTTGATTCATCCAAGGCCTTAATAGCTGGATCTACTTGTTGAGTATACGCATCTCTCTGAGCCTCGGGAATTTGTTGGCCAATATCTTTTGCATATTTCTTATAGCTTTCAACTAATTTGCTATAAAGATTCTTCATATCTCCGATTGTTTTTGCACTGTCAATTTCTTCATCTGTCAACAATACAATTTCAGGGATATTTGTTGATGAAGTTGCTGATTTAGATGATTTTGATGAACTGCTTGATTTGCTTTCTGAAGTAGATGATTTTTCTACCTTACTAGAAGAAGCCTTTGCATCTTTGCTAGATGATTCCGAAGCAGTTTTACCAGAACATGCTGCTAACGTTGCAACTGATAAGAGAGCCACGCCCGCTGTAAGAAGTTTTTTCATAATTTTTTCTCCTATAGATATTGATTAATTATATTTTAAAATGAAATCTTTTTATTGTCAAATATTTTATGCACTCAATCCTTTTTATACCAGCTTTTATCACTAACTCTTAACATATTTTTCCGTCCGATTCACAAAAACCAGAAAATATATTTTTATTCATTCTGCGAATAAAATCAAAGATTAGACAAAACGTCCAATCTTTGATGAATGCTTGAAATAACCGAATAAGCCCGTAGCTGATCGTTTAAAGAACTACATCGAGGTATTAGGTATTAAAGGAAGTTTCTAACATATTTATTTGCCTATTAACTGCAACAGTGCACAAAATGTGTGAAACAAGATTTCGCTCCTGTTTCTTTTTTTCACTGATGAAGTAATTGATTGAACTCTTCTTGAAGTTCCTTGTTGTCTGTTGGTTTTAGATACATCTTTCCACCATTGGTCGTTGGAGAATGAAAGACAATGGCTTCTCCAGTATCTGTAATGGCAAAGAAATAACTATGCACATCTGGATACTTGTCCCAATTGCTATAACGTTCTACGATTCTGTATTTTGCATTTCCCTGACCAGTATCTGTATAAATGGCATCCATCTTGCTATTTTCCCCTAGAGTGTAGAGGTTGTCTGGTCCAACATCACCACCAGCGATGCCTTTTTGATAGTTGGGTTGGCCCATCTTTTCGCCCCAGCTCTTCATAAATTCTGCTAATTTTGCTGATTTTTCAGCATTCCAAGGCGTTTTTTCCTGGCTTTGGCTATTCCTCGCTGATGGTGTGCTGTCAAAGGTTTGCCAGTCAAAACTCTTGAGATCCAATTTTTCCTCATCCGATTTTCCAAAGAGGGCATTCAGATCTGACCCAGGTACTTGGACTTCTTCTTCCTGGACTTTGGTCGCGGCTTGAGACGCCTTTTCTATCCGTGAGAGCACAGCTACACCACGGCCAGTTCCAGACATCCAGCTGACTTCTAAGACTTCTCCTCCCTTATAGAGGGTCGTCGCATTGCGCGCTCCACCGTGTCCAGCGACGAAACCTTCAGCTAGCAGAGTCGGTTTTTGGTCCTTGAGGTAATAAACTCCTGTCACAAAGTAGCTTCCATCGGTCTGCTGATTGGCGATGATCATCTCATCTACCCCATCGTTATTTAAGTCTTTAAAAGTATAGCGAACGGCATCTGGCTGATTGATCACCGTCTCGATCACCCAGCTATTGATCATCCGATCTTCTTTGGCTAATGCATCATTCAATTTGGAGATGGCATCTAACTCTTTGGAAGTGGCAAAAATCTTTTGGTAGTCTGAAAAAATAGACTGGTATAATTGTTTGTTATCTGCCTTTTTCGCGTGTTTTTTAGTGCTTGTCTGGCTCGTTGCAACCTCTTTTTTAGGACTGGACTGGCGCTGGTATCTCTGGTAACATCCTGTTAACAAGAGCGTACTTGAAGGCACTAAGCCCAATTGCATCCATTGTTTTCTTTTCATCTGATCTCCTTTACTCTCCCCTATTTTCATACTAAACTTTATTATACTAAAAAAAGCGTGAGGAAGAAATCCCTTCATCACACTTAGTTTTCTTTATTTGGTTTGGTTCGACGATCCGTTTGACTTTCAATATGCTCTTTCACCAAGGCAACCACCTCATCATTGGTTGGAAGGTCCGAGTGCTGAGCATCTTCCCCCGTCACCGTAATCTCCGTATAGCTAGCTGCTTGGTTTTGGTAGATATATTTCCCAGCGGAAACACTAGCATCCGGGACCAACTCATCTGAATCATAGGTAATGGTCCCTGCTACTGAATACATATGAAGGGTTGTGGGGATGGCTTCTTTTCCCTTGATAAAATCGGCCAACATCTCAGATTTATTTTTGATATTGGTCTCCGTGAAATTATAGGGAGTTCCGATGGTCATAAGGGTCTTGAGATCCACATCATAATCCCCTAGATAATTTTCAATAAAGGCTGTATAAATCAAGCCACCGTTGGAATGACCCAAGCCCTTAAAATTATTAAAATTGTATTTTTCTTGAAGGGCTTCAAAGGCTTGATTAAATAGTTTAGCCTGCTTTTTAATATTGCTATAGCCATCTTTGTTATTTTCAAAACCAACCACAATTACCGGCTCATTGTCCTTGGCATCAATACTACCACTATAGGTGATATGCCCATCATTCCAAACCTTAACCTTAAGTAGACTGTGTTTGGTTCCTTGGCGGTCTTGGTTGAGCTTGGTCACCAAGCCATCAAAGCGGTCCTCTGTCGCAGAGCTTCCCGGGATCATGATGATGGGAGACAATTTTGAATTATAAAATTTCTCGATTTTTGAAACATTGGTCCGAGTCCAGCTATAAGAAGGAATGGCTAAAGCGATCAAGAAAATACTGACCAAAGTGAGGACGATGGCTATTTTTTTAGATTGCTTCATCGCTTTCTCCTTTCACTTTTAAATCTTTTCGAATACGATTTCCCATACGGACAAATGGTAGATAGAGGAGGATATCGACAGCAAAACACAGAAGGCTTACAGCTAAGGCTCTCAGACTTCCTCCGGTTCCAATAAAAGCATAGAGAAGGCTAGGAGTCCCATCTGGCACCGGATAGACAGCTGCCGGCATCAGTTTGAAGCACAAAGCTACAGCTGCTATCGCCATATTCACCAAAGGGATCAATAAGAAAGGAATCACATAAAGTAGATTGAGAAGGACCGGTATCCCTACCATGAAAGAAGCCCCATTGTTAAAGAGACTTGGAAACAGACTGAGAAGGCTGACTTTCTTGTCCTTTTGGCTTCGCGAAACCAGCAGGATCGCTACCAATAAGGCTAGAACTGCACCAATTCCAGCTACCAGACCAAAACTCCGATACAAATTGGTCAAGGTATAGAGATGAGGAATGCCTGCCGTTGTATGATGTGTCACAGCGTAGGTCAGATTTTCCAAAGCAAAGCTATCATCCGCGATAGAATTCAAGGCAAAGGCTTGACTATTACCAAACCAAGCAGATAGCCCACTAAATAGTCCCATGACAAAGGTGGACAAGAGATGATGACTGCTTACAGTGAGAGAACTAAAGAACTGGCCCATCGTTTGAAAAACACGGTACTGATTCCCCAGAAGGAGGAGAAGATTGAGGCTGACCCCTAGAACTAAGGATAAGAAAATGGGACGCACCGTCTTGGGTTGATAGATGAAATCCTTGTCTACAATCTGGTCGTCACTGGCCTTGGATAGACGAAAGATCTGCCCAATTAGATAGCCTAAAAAAATCGCTAAGACGATATTGGTCGTCGCAGGTAAGTTGATGCGTGTCAGTTGCCCATCATGGAGTGGTCCCACCAACAATTCCTGAGACCCTACAATCAAGCTGACCAAAAGAGCAGTGACACCTGCTGTCCCTGTACTTCGACCGTAGTGCCCAGCTGTGTATTTTCCAGCGAAGTAAGTCGCTAAAGGCCCAGCTAGACCTCCTAGAAAGTTGGAAAAATTGATAAGGACTTGACTAATAGCTTGATCCCACGGCAACCAGCTATCCATCGAAAAGAGCTGATGGATATAGCCTCGATCGGAAAAGACTGATAGAGCGATCACCCGAATGATCCCTGAAAATAGGAAAAAAGGAAATAAGGAAACCAGGGTCTTCTGGGAAATTTGAATCAAACTTTTTTCTCGTAACCAGAAAAACTTCTGGACTAAATACTTGGTCATAGGGCCTCCTGTTCGAGTTGATTGACTTATTCACGTTGCTTACTTTCTTCTTATTATACCATACTGGCGAGCCTTTCCTTTCGTTTGTAGAGACGTCATCAGTTGAGAATGCTGTTAAAATTTTCAAAACTTTTCAAAAACTCTTTGACAGGGGTCTTCATTTCCTCTATACTATTTGTTAGCTAACAAAACGATGAATCATGTTAACGTCAGCCCTGCTATGCTCATAGCAATTGGAATTGATGGGAAATGAGAGAGATAGGATGGATTTTCAGACCATTTTTACAACATTATAGAAAGATTTAGGAGGAATCAGACGTCCATGTCACAAGAAAAAATTTCAGCTAAGGTCCTGTATGCTATTTTTGCAACAGGGATCCTTTCCTTTTGCGGGGTGGCTGGGGAAACCGCTATGAATATCACCTTCCCAATATTGATGAAGGAATTTGAAATCAATACTGCAACCGTCCAGTGGGTTACGACCATCTATCTTCTAGTGGTTGCCTGTGTGGTCCCCTTGTCTGCCTACCTCAAACGCTCTTTTAAAATGAAGTCCATCTTTTTAGTTGGAAATCTTCTCTCTGTTTTAGGTGTTCTTATCGACTTCCTTGCTCCAAGTTTTGGCTTTGTGGTCCTGGGGCGATTGGTCCAAGGAATGGGGGTTGGTTTTGCCCTTCCTCTAATGTTTAATATCATTTTAGAGCAGGTCCCAAAACGCAAGATCGGTCTCATGATGGGAGTGGGTACCCTAATTACAGCCATTGCACCAGCCATTGGGCCTACTGTCGGTGGTCTCTTGACGGCTAACTTCGGTTGGCGGTCCATCTTTTTGGTTCAATTCCCGATCCTTCTAGCTTCGCTAGTTGCAGGACTTCGCTCCATTGAACAAATCAGTACAGTCAAACGAGAAACCCTTGATATCATGAGTCTTCTCGCCATTATTGCTTCATTTTTAGGACTGATTTTAGGGATTCACGGTCTCTCTGATCATGCTTTCTTTAGTTTTTCTGTGCTTGGTTGGCTTGTGATTGGGTTCTTGGGACTCGTTCTCTTAGTCTGGCGGTCCAATCAGTTAGAGACTCCCATTATCAACCTTGCCATCTTAAAGAACCATCTCCTCACTGGCCATGTTCTTGCCTTTTTCACCTTCCAATTAGGTTCTCTGGCCATGAGTTTCCTCTTGCCCAATTATGTCCAATTGGTCAACCACTCGAGTACCACGCTTGCAGCCTTGATGCTGCTTCCAGGAGCCATCATTGGGGCTGGTTTTGCTCCCTTCTCTGGTCTCATTCTAGATAAGTTGGGTGCCCGCAAACCGATTCTCCTTGGAGCTACTTTAATTCTTCTGGCCCATTTCCACTTTACCCTCTTTGGCCTGAAGCTGACAAATGGCTTGATTCTCATCTTTTACATGATCTTCATGACCGGTATGGGACTGGCCTTTGGCAATATCATGACCAACGGACAAAAACAACTCTCTCTGGAAGAGCAACCCGATGCGAACGCGATTTTTAACACCTTGCAACAATTTGCAGGCGCTGTCGGAACAACCCTGGCTTCGCTGATCGTTGCCATGAGCCAAGCCAATCAAAAGATGGACTTCACCCAAGCCACTGCTAAAGGAAGCCGCAACGGTTTTATGGTCTTATTTGCCTTAGGCATCTTCCAACTCCTTCTCTTATTTTGGGTTGTTGGGAAAGAACAAGATACGAATTAATTTTTCTCATCAGAAAACAGCAATTTGCTGTTTTTTTGTTATCCTTTTCTGACCCGTGTGACAATGCCATCAGGATCTTCAAAAATTATGCCACTTCTGCTAAATAAATCTTGCTTGGATAGGTGTATACCCTATTCTTTCTCTTTTGCTTGTAATGCCAAAGATTATAACTTAAATTTCATTAAATTGTCGAACTTTTATCATTTGAGTTAAAATCCTTGCTTTCTTTTTGTGTTTTATTTATAATCATTCTAAACAAGATAAAGGAGACATTGTATGACTGAAATGAAACATGGAGTAGATGAATCATTTAACGACCGATTGAATATCTTGAGAGCCGCTGTTCTCGGGGCCAATGATGGGATTATTTCTATTGCTGGGGTGGTGATTGGGGTAGCCAGTGCCACCTCAAACATCTGGATCATTTTCCTTTCTGGCTTATCAGCGATTCTGGCAGGTGCCTTTTCGATGGCGGGCGGTGAATATGTCTCAGTTTCCACTCAAAAAGACACGGAAGAAGCCGCTGTTAACCGCGAACAAGCCTTGTTGGATCGCGATCCAAAGTTAGCTAGAGAATCTCTCTACCACGCTTATCTTCAAAATGGAGAATGCGAAACTTCCGCAAAGATTTTGACAGAGCGGGCCTTTCTGAAACATCCCCTCAAAGCCTTGGTCGAAGAGAAATACGGCATTGAATACGAAGAATTTACCAATCCTTGGCATGCTGCTGCATCTAGCTTCCTTGCTTTTTCGGTTGGTTCCCTTCCTCCAATGCTCTCTATCATTCTCTTTCCAGCTGCCTATCGCATTCCAGTGACAGTCTTCGTTGTTGGACTATCCTTGATCTTCACTGGCTATACCAGTGCAAAACTGGGAAAAGCACCAACCAAGCCAGCCATGCTTCGCAACCTGATCATTGGCCTTCTCACCATGGGTGTGACTTACTTCTTCGGACAACTCTTTAGTATCTAAAAAAGCTGAGAATTTTGTCTCAGCTTTTTCTTATGCTTCTAATAAGGCTTGTGCTTGTTTTTCCAGTCCTGCGACCGCTTCATCTGTCAAGATTAATTCACCTGTTCCCCAAGCTTCTGGGTTAACGGTTGTTCCAGTGAACTCTCCAACTACTTGAGTTCGAACGAATGGCAAAAGCGCTTGGTATGCCGCAAACATTGGTTCGTGTCCGGCATTGGCTACTGAAGAAACCGTTACGATCTTGTCTTGAAGGGCAGATGGACCACGCGTTTCTGACAGGTCAAGGGCACGGCTAAGCCAGTCGATCAGGTTTTTCACTACGCCTGGAATCGCAAAGTTATAAACTGGCGAGAAGATCCAGATGGCATCCGCAGCAAGAACCGCATCACGCGCTGCTTGTACAGCTGGCAAGGTTGGTGTTTCCAAATCTTGGTTCATCATTGGAATGTCCTTGTAGTCCAAGTAAGTCACCGTTGCTTTTCCTTCCAGAAGACTTTCTGCTTTCTTAGCCATTTGGTGGTTAAAAGATCCTTGACGAAGGGATCCGACGATAAATAAAATGTTTTTCATAGTTGTTTCCTCTTTCTGTTGTAAGATTTTTTGTTACAATAGCTATTATACACGATCATAATGTAATGTCAAGTATTACAACTCGGACATTTTAAACTTTTATTCCATTTCACTAAGGATGGGCCAAGAGGAGTGAGAAAAAAAGGTTGGATAAAAGTTTCCAACCTTCAATAAATCATAACCGTATAAATCTGTAGAGGATCAAGATCCAAGAATAACGACTCCCAGAGATCTTTACAATCCATTCTAGAACTACTTTTTTCTCAGCAAGGTAATTCTCAAGCCCCAAATTCTGTTCGCGCTACTACTCCTCGTTAGACGAATCAGTAGCCAACATTTTTTTGATGGATTCGCTGGATAAATCCGTCATTTCAGCAATCATCTCGATACTCATCCCCTTCAAAGCCAGCTTCTGAATCAGAGACTGCTGACCAGCTTGAACTCCCAGTTCCATGCCTTCTTGTCTGCCTTGTTCTAATCCCTGCTCTAATCCCTGTTCGAGACCTTGTTCGAGTCCTTGTTCTAATCCCTGCTCGAGTCCACGCTCGAGACCTTGTTCGAGACCTTGTTCAAGACCTTTTTTCAACCCTTTCTGAAAACCTGCTTCCAGTTGTTCTTTCCGAAAGGTATCCATGCTCATTTCCCAATTTTCTCTGATACGAATCCGTTCATCAATCATTTCTTTTTCCTCCCTTGTCCAATTTGATGGGATCAGGAGTGATTCTGCCTGCTCGATCACTTGATCTGGTTGATGACTGAATGGGCGATTGCCAAAAAATTCAAGCCATTGTCTCCAGTGAGCATTCAACTCCGTATCTCTACTTTCATTATACTTATCCAACTCTAAAAAGGCAACCTTTAACATATTATGAGCTACCCCATTCTTGCGAGAACTATAAAGAGGTGTCCCATCTACCGTATGGCGCATTTCATAGACATTGACAGGTGAATCTAAATGAGGAAAAATACTTCGCTCCAAGATAGCGATCCCATAGACCGGCTCCACTTCCTGGTACATAGAATGGGTCGCTCCTTTCTTTCGCTTGCGTTGGACATTTTCTACCAGTTGATTGGCTAAATAATAGTGGAAACGATTCAGGAAATACTCTTGCTTCAAAACTTGAATCTCAATGATCACTTCAAGCCCACTATCTAGTCTTGCTCTCACATCAACAGATGTTTCAAAAGGAAGATCTCCTAAAAACCCTTGCTCATGAATTTGGTCTCCCTCTAAAATCTCAACGGACTCTACTGGCAGATCCAATACTTCGCGGATGAATTTGGCTGTCACATCCGGCAGACTAAAAATCTTTTTCGCCATTAAATCCAAGGTGGGCGATACATACTCGTGTCGTTTCTTCATAGCAACCTCCAATGATTTCGTGTAGGGAATCCCCTCACTTATACCATTCGAAAAAATTGCAGAAAAAAGGGAGTGGGAAAGAACTCTGACTAGTTAAAAAGAGTTCGTTTTCCCACCCCCGCATAGCTTCAACAGTCTCGGAGACTATTGAAGGTTGTGGATAAAGGAAACTTTGTTTCCCTCATTAGGTTATCTTTGGAGCTTAAAAAGCGAACAAAGATACCAATCAACCACTGCGTCATACTTTTATGCCTATTATACATCGAAGGGTGAACAGATTTTGCCCAGCCCCCTCACTTTTATGCATGCTCCAATCCTTTTCGTGTGTTTTCCTTGATGGTTTCGGCTGAATGGAGCAATTTTTCTTTTTCTTCTTCTGTCAAATGCAAGTCCAATCGTTCGAGAATTCCTTTTCGACCTACAATCGCTGGGTAGCCAAGATAGGTTCCATATTCTGGACGATAGTTAGACACTGGCATTTCCTCGTGACTATCATTGATCACAGCTTCTGCCAAGCGTTGGGCTGCTGCTGCAATCCCAAAATTGGTATAGAATTTGCCAAAGAAAACCGTGTGGCCACCACGCAAGGACTCGTAGTTGATAGCATCAAGCTCTTCTTGAGAGAAGAGATCGGTAATAGCATGTCCCTTAACACGGACCTGACTCCAAGCGACAAATTGAGAATTTCCGTGCTCACCGAGGTTGTAACCTGATACACTAGCAGGAGAAACCTGCAAACGATCAGCGACTGCACGCTTCATCCGAGCTGTATCCAATAAAGTCCCTGTCCCAATCACCTGCTCTTTTGGAAGGCCAGTATATTGTTGATAGAGTTGAGTAACGGCATCGACCGGATTGGTCACTACCAATAAGACCCCGCTAAAACCAGAAGCCTTCAAATCACGCGATACTTGCACTACTTGCTTGCTAGTAAAAGGAAGCTCCGCAAAACGGTCATCAGTGTTATTAGCCTGCAACTCAATATTTCCAAGAGTCGACACCACGACATCCGCATCTTTTAAAGCCGCGTAGTCATTGACCGTGATATGAACCGGATACCCTGTATTGGCAACTGTATCACAGAAATCCAAGGCATCTGCCTTGACCTTTTTCTCATTGGTATCAATCAATACCAAATGATCACAGGTGTGTTTCAAAATCATGCTGTGGGCCAAGGTCGCACCCACATGCCCCAAACCAATAATACCAATTTTTCTTGTCATCAGAATCCTCTTTTCTAGTATCGATCACACTGTTGGTGAGGATAGCTCTTTGTTGACTCTATTCTACCACAATTCTAGAAAGGCGGATTGAAAAAATGGGAAAATTTTCAAGTTTTTTCAAAAAGAAAAGAGGCAGCGCCTCTTTTAACGACTCAGGAAAGAAGAGTTTCAATCTCTTCAAGCGATAAGCCCGTCATATCTGAGATAAGCTCAGGTGTCATTCCTCGTGAGACCATTTCGCATACCAACTGTTTACGACCTTGTTCCAGACCTTCTTCGCGTGCTTCGTCTATCGCTGTCTCCAGGGTCATATCATAATTTTCTTGAATACGAATACGCTCGTCTATCATGGTCTTCTCCTCCTTGGTCCAGCTGGATCTTAAACTATCATAGATTTGATCTCCTCCAGCGACAAACCCGTCATCTCCGATATAAGATCAGGCGTCATTCCTCGTGAGACCATCTCGCATACCAACTGTTTACGACCTTCTTCGCGCGCTTCGTCTATCGCTGTCTCCAGGGTCATATCATAATTTTCTTGAATACGAATACGCTCGTCTATCATGGTCTTCTCCTCCTTGGTCCAGCTAGATGAATCCAGTAATGAATCTGCGTGGGCTACAGCCTGACTGGGAGTTTTTGTGAAGGGAAGATTCCCAAAAAATTCCAGCCACTGTCTGCCTGCATCTGTCAGGTTCTCATCTTTATTATACTTGTCTAGCTCTAAAAAGGCAACCTGCAGAAGATTTTGGTGCTTACCATTTTTAAAATAGGCCTTGAGTTGCTTGCCAGACCGGCTATTGGTCAGCCAGTATTTATTGATGGCGCCCTCTTCGTCTAGCAAGAGCGACTTCTCCAAAATCGCAATCCCATAGACGGGCTCCATCTGCTCGTACATCTTATGTGTCTGGCCTTGCTGGCGCAATTTTTGCACATTTTCCACCAGCTGATTGGCCAAATAATAATGGAACCGATTCAAGAAATACTGCTGCTTGCGAATCTGGATCTCGATGATCACCTCGGTCCCGTCATGGAGCTTGGCCCTCACATCCACCGCAGTGGAGAACAAGTCATCCTCCTCATAGGCCATGCCGTGGGGTTGGCTTCCCTCCACAATCTGAGCATCCGCTACATCCAGCTCTAAAATGTCCCGAATAAATGCTGCTGTCACCTCCGGCAAACTAAAAATCTTCTTGGCCATGATGTCCAAGGTCGGCGATACATGCGCATGTCTTTTCTGCATCCCTGCTCCTTTTCGATAAAAAATAGAGGGAAGGTCCCTCTACTTCTATAATTCGAAAAAAATTTGGGAAATAGCGAAGCATCTTATTTTGTCGCATTTTTTAAAGCTTGTTGAAGTTCTTCATCAACCGCATAGACGTATAGCCCGTTAACACCACGGGTTAACAAAACATTTAACTCATTTCGCAATAATGTTTCTCCGTAATTAATCATTTCACCTGATTCAAGTTTTCTGTTTTGAACAGCACTTTTATTTTTGCTTTCACTTATATCAAAAATAATTTTCCCGTCTCTATATTTGACAGATGGGCCAATGATAACTCCCACATAATTTAGATCAAATCCCTGAACGGTAAACGTTGAGCCAATTTCATGAATCGTTTGAGACTGCTCTATCCAGGATAAATGTTTAGATTCTTTTTCTTTTGCAAGTTGTCTGTTCCACGGACAAGACCAGTCTCCGATACGGACACACCAATAGTCAGAATCCTTCGGTTTTGATTGACTACTATATTCCCAATCATAGGTTGCTGTTAAGCGTGAAATCCCAAAACTCTGATTATCATTTTTTTCCATGATTGCACTTTGAAGTTCCTCAGGAGAGTCAAAAACTCTAATATCATAATCATTATCAATTGGAACCTCATTTACAACTCCAGCATCAATCAGGTTTCTTATCCACTCAACTGTTTCTTTTGTTGCATGGATACGCATTTGATTATGTAGCGTAATGAGATTTCCTTTTAAATTGGCTTCATGTTCCAATTTCAAGAAAGCATCATCTGTCCATATTTGGGATTTATTCATGATCTGATTTTCATCATAAACTAACACGACCACTTTAGATTTAGCGAGTAAATCATTTAAATGATTCCCGCCTAAATAGGCTTGATTTTTTGCAGTCAATAACAAGTGACCCTCATCAACCACTACAATTCCAGCATCAGTTTTTTCTTTTTTCAGAGCATTTAAAAATTGAGTTGGTTTCATCACAACATTAATATTTGATCCACTCTTCCATTCCAATTTTTTCTCAATTTCTTGGTAAA
>ERZ773267.461-NODE-461-length-27028-cov-13.263374_pt1 | contig 27028 bp, 16 predicted proteins | sample MGYA00511959_ERZ773267 | MGnify/ENA primary metagenome ERZ773267 (study PRJEB29015, sample SAMEA2738165) | human oral metagenome | biome: human oral; feature: human-associated habitat; material: saliva | place: China | collected 2240 ... | reverse complement strand
CCCCTCCGAAGGAGGGGAGCCCCAAGCTGCTATGAGAAAACCAATGATATTTGTATTAGTGGGTATATAATGGACAATTACTTCAACTCGCTTTAATACTCAATATTAAACACTTAACACCCTACAAAACATGTCATCAACACCTAACATTAAACACCCAACACCCCCTACAAAGCACGCCATCACCACCTAACACCCACCACCTAACACCCAACAAAGCACGCCATCACCACCTAACACCCACCACCCATCACCCAACAAAGCATGCCATCATCACCTAACACCCAACATCCATCACCCACCAAAGCAATTCATCACCACCTAACATTAAACACCTAACACCCAACAAAGCACGCCATCACCACCTAACACCCAACACCTAACACCCAACAAAGCATGCCATCATCACCTAACACCCAACATCCATCACCCACCAAAGCAATTCATCACCACCCAACATTAAACACCTAACACCCAACACCAGCATAACAAATTTGTAAGAACATTCATGTTTATCCTCTTTTTTTTATATATTTGTGGCGAAAACTATTATGTTCTAACACTTAAATAACAATTTATGGAAAAAGGGAAAGCAATCTGCAAAGTTTTGAGAGAGGTTCGTCAGAGAATTGCGAAAGAGAATGGAATAAGCTACAAGCCGGTAGAGTGTCATCATGAGGGCGAGTGTTCTGGTACTTGCCCAGGCTGCGAGAAGGAGCTTCGTTACCTCGAAGAACAATTGAGGAACAAGCAGCGTGGAGGATTGGGATTGAAGGTTGCGGGTATTGCAGCAGGTGTTTGTGTGGCCGCAATGCCCATGACAGCTATGGTACAACCCAAGAGTAAGATCAGTCCGGAGGCGAATCCCCAGCTCATAAAGCAGGATAGTGTAGAAGTGGTGGACCTGACGAAGGGTAATCCCGATGCTGTGCTCTTACGTGGACAGGTGCTTGATAAGGATACAAAAGATTCATTATTTCGAGCAGTTGTTATGTTGAAAGGGTCAACACCACCAAATGTTTTGGGGACATGTACCAATCAGGATGGCTGGTATGCAGTGAAAGCTCTACCAACCGACACCTTAGAAGCTGAATTTGTAGGCTATCATAAGACTTATGTAACGGTTAAAGAGCTGTTAGCGACAAAGGATAAGACGATTTATCTTGAGCAGGATACTACCAATTGGCATAAGACTATCACCGTTGGGGGCATAGAAGGAACATCAGGGAAGCATCATCCAAAGAAAGGACCTAAGTCGCACAAGGAAAAGAAGTGCAAGAAGAAATAAAGAGAAGTTGATAGTATGACGAAAGGAAGGAGTACTTGTAAGTTGCTGAAGGATATTCGGCAGCAGATAGCGGATGCCAATGGTATCAGCTATCGACCTAAGGAGTGTCACCACAAGGGGGATTGTGCAGGTACTTGTCCTGCTTGTGAGGAGGAGATACGTTACCTTGAAGGGGAGTTGAAAGCACGTAAGGGTAATGGCTTCGGTATGAAGGTGGCTGGTATTGCTGCAGGTATCTGCGCTACGGTAATGCCGATGACCGCTGCTGCGCAAGCTGTTAAGTCTGATAGTACGGCTAACCCTCCTGTACAAACAAGCAAGAAAGCCCCTATAAAGGTAGTAGACCTTTCTAATGGATGTGCATCACCTGTGGTTGTACGTGGAATGGTCATAGACGCAGAAGATAAAGAACCAGTAATAGGAGCTTCTGTTGTAATAGACGGAACAGACAAGGGCATTGCAACAAATGTAGATGGACAGTTTGCTTTGAAAGTAGCATCAGACACGTCGTTGGTTATTTCATATATCGGATACAAGGCTAAGAAGGTTCATGTAAGTTCTCTTTTAAGTTCTGACAATAATGTTATTATGCTTGAGGAGGATGAAGCTATTGATTTTTCGGGAATAGCAGGAGGAGTCGTGACTGTTTCGCCAAACTACGATGATGTGTATGGTCATAGGACTTATAAGCCGAAGACGCATAAGGAGAAGAATAAAAAGAAATGTAAGTAAGGATAAGGATTATGGTAAAAGGAAAGAGTACTTGTAAGTTGCTGAAGAGTATTCGGCAGCAGATAGCGGATGCCAATGGTATTAGTTATCAGCCTAAGGAGTGTCACCACAAGGGGGATTGTACGGGTACTTGTCCTGCTTGTGAGGAGGAGATACGTTACCTTGAACGGGAGTTGAAAGCACGTAAGGGTAATGGCTTCGGTATGAAGGTGGCTGGTATTGCTGCAGGTATCTGCGCTACGGTAATGCCGATGACCGCTGCTGCGCAAGCTGTTAAGTCTGATAGTACGGCTAACCCTCCTGTACAAACAACCAAGAAAGCCCCTATAAAGGTAGTAGACCTTTCTGATAGTTGTGCATCACCTGTGGTTGTACGTGGAATGGTCATAGACGAAGAAAATAAAGAACCAGTGATAGGGGCAGCTGTTTTTATAGACGGAACAAACAAGGGCATTGCAACAGATATAGATGGACAGTTTGCTTTGAAAGTTCCATCAGACACGTCGTTGGTTATATCATCTATAGGATACTATAGTAAGAAGGTTCGTGTAAGTTCTCTTTTAAGTTCTGACAATAATGTTATTATGCTTGAAAAGCAAGCGATGACAGGTCTTGTTGAAGTAGTAACAGTAAATGCAGCAAGTGACACTGGCAGAGATGGGAGCGCAAGTAATATAGATGATGTGTATGGTCGTAGGACTTATAAACCAAAGTCACACATGGAGAAGAATAAAAAGAAGTGTAAGTAAGGATAAGGATTATGGCAAAAGGAAAGAGTACTTGTAAGTTGCTGAAGAGTATTCGGCAGCAGATAGCTGATGCCAATGGTATCAGCTATCAACCTAAGGAGTGTCAGCACAAGGGGGATTGTGCGGGTACTTGCCCTGCTTGTGAGGAGGAGATACGTTACCTTGAACGTGAGCTGAAAGCACGTAAGGGTAATGGCTTCGGTATGAAGGTGGCTGGTATAGCAGCAGGTATCTGCGCTACGGTAATGCCGATGACCGCTGCTGCGCAAGCTGTTAAGTCTGATAGTACGGCTAACCCTCCTGTACAAACAACCAAGAAAGCCCCTATAAAGGTAGTAGACCTTTCTGATAGTTGTGCATCACCTGTGGTTGTACGTGGAATGGTCATAGACGAAGAAAATAAAGAACCAGTGATAGGGGCAGCTGTTTTTATAGACGGAACAAACAAGGGCATTGCAACAGATATAGATGGACAGTTTGCTTTGAAAGTTCCATCAGCCACGTCGTTGGTTATTTCATATATCGGTTATGAGAAGCAAAAGGTTCGTGTAAGTTCTCTTTTACGTTCAGAGAATAATGTTATTATTCTTAAAACCGATGGAAATGTGATGCTTGGAGACCTTGCTGTAGTTACGAAGACAATATATGGCGATGATGTATATGGTCGTAGGACTTATAAGGTGAAGTCGCATAAGGAGAAGACGAAGAAGTGTAAGTAAAGATTAAGGTTATGGTGAAAGGGAAGAGTACTTGTAAGCTACTAAAGAGTATTCGACAGCAGATAGCTGATGCCAATGGTATCAGCTATCAACCCAAAGAGTGTCACTATGAAGGGGAGTGTGCTGGTACTTGCCCTGCTTGTGAGGCAGAGATACGCTATTTAGAGACACAGTTAAGAGAACGGAAACGCAAGGGATGGGGCATGAAAGTGGCTGGCTTGGCTGCAGGCATTTGTGTTGCTACAGTCCCGCTTACATCATGTCAGAATAGTCCCAAAGCTTGCAACGTTGAGAGCAAAGCTCAGGATTCTGTAGATATGTTAGTTCAGGGCGAGACAGAAGTTATGCCAGAAGCACGCACAAGAGATTTGAAGCACTCCATAACTATTAGCGGGCGAGTACTTAATGCGTTATCTGGTGATGCAGCTTCTGAGGTTAATATTATTATACAAGGTGGTAAGAAGAGAGTGTCTTTGGGCGAAGGTGGAAGGTTTGCCTTGCAGGTTAACCGCAATGACACGCTCGTGTTCTCATCTTATGGGTATATAGATAAGGTGATAGCAGTGAAGTCTATTCGTAATTCTAACGATATGGTTGTCCGTTTAGAACCCTCTCTTGACAAAGTAGGGGGGATAGATAGGGAGTATTTAGAGAAAGAATTAGCCGACAGCACAGCACCTCAATCACATAAAGAGAAATGCAATCAGAATTAACAGCACCGTTTATTGCCATCAATCGGCATAGGCTCTCTACCGATGGGGAGGGCGTAACAACATTGGTAGGGTTCCATGGTTGTCCGCTTCATTGCGTCTACTGCTTAAATCCTCAGTGCTTACAAGCTGATGGGGTATGGTGCAGGATGACGCCAGGAGAGTTATATAGTGAGGTGGAGATAGACGACCTCTACTTCATGGCAACGGGTGGTGGCATCTGCTTTGGAGGTGGTGAACCCCTCTTACATTCAGACTTCATCAAGGCCTTTGCAGCTATAATGAACCCTGAATGGATGTTGACAATAGAGACGTCACTCAATGTACAGCTTGAGAGGGTCAAGTCTGTTGCCCCTTTGATAAAGCTGTGGTATGTTGATATTAAGGATATGAACCCTACTATCTATAAGGCATACACTTGTAAAGACAACGCTCTGGTAATCAGTAATCTTCGGTGGTTAGCAGCGAACGGGTATGCTGACAAGGTGATTATTCGCTTACCCTTGATACCCAAATATAACACAGATAAAGACCGGCAAGAGAGTCGGCAGCAGTTGGAGAAGATGGGCTTTACAAGCTTCGATACGTTTAATTATATAATAAGGTAGGAATATTAATACTCTATAATATACATAGCTTGCCTTTTGAAATATCCTTTGAAATCATTATCTTTGCAATTAATAAAAAGAAAGAGAGTATGAGAAAATCCCTTATCATTTTATCAATTATATTTCTGATGTTGCCTATCAGCGTAACAGCACAGAGTTTTGATGCCCTATGGCAACAAGTAAATCAAGCAGAGAGAAAGGACTTGCCAAAGACACAAATCAGCTTATTGCAGCAGATTGAACGGAAGGCACAGAAGGAGAAAGCCTATGGGCAGGTGTTGGCAGCAAGTCTGATGGCATCAAGGTTACGGACAGAGATAGCTCCAGACTCTGCTGAGGTGGAGCTTAAACGATTGAAGGCAAAGGCAAAGATGGTAGAAGGTAAGGATGAAGTCTTATCGGCTATCTATAACTGTGTCTTGGGTGTGATAGATCGGAATGAAGATGCTGGTAATGCTGACGAATACTTTAAGAAGGCACTTGCCAATCCTTCTCTGTTGGCAAGCCAGAAAGCAGCTGACTTTCAGCCGTTGGTAGAAATCGGTAAAGACGATAATATCTTCAAGGGCGACCTGTTGCATGTTATTGGTATGCAGGTGGGCAACTACGATAAACTACATAGTTATTACAAAAGCGTTGGAAACCGAGAAGCAGCTTGCTACACGGCCTTGATGGGGATAGAGGAGAAGGAAGAGAGTATTCCAAAGCTCGACTCACTCATGCAAGAGTATAGCGACTTACCTATAAGTGGGGAAGTTGCAATACAACGTTATCTATGTATGGGCAAGGACACACCCGTTGAGAAGAAGATAGCTTATATTGATGATGCCCTCGTTAGATGGGCCTCATGGACGCGAATAGTGCGTTTACGTAATATCCGTATGTCACTGACAGAACCGAAGTTCGATGCTCATTTTGATAAGTCTAATGTTAGTTCGTCGGAGAAGAATAACTGGGTTAGACTGAATACACGCAATTTGTCGAACGTTACCGTAACTGTTACACGTACGAGGCTGGCTGGAGATCACCGCCTTCGTGTCAATGATGAGGAGGATAGGGACAAGTTGATGGCAAGCCTGTTGCCCGCAACAAAGCAGACAATCAACCGTACTTACACTGGTCATAAGGACTATGAAGAGGTGAAGGACTCCTTCTTAATGCCTACATTACCTTTGGGTGTCTACCTTATTAAGATAGAGAGTTCTAATAAGGATATCCTACCAGAGTATGCTTTCTACTATGTTAGTGACCTCTATGTCATGTCTGAACAGCAGCCGAAGGGGCTGTCACGGTATGTTGTAGTCAATGTTGTGGATGGGCAACCAGTAGCCGATGTAAAGGTTAGAGCTACCTATGCAGAATATTATGGTAAGCCTTCTGTTGTCAAGAAGCAGGTGACGAATAAGAAAGGGGAGGTCGTGTTTGAGACGGAAAGAAATGCCCCAAAGATCTATGTCGCTACGAGTAAGGACAAAGCCTTTAAGGAAGTAAGACTGGAAAGTTCGTATGATTACAGCGGAAGGAACTATGACAACTTGGTAACTGAGGTCTTCACGGATAGGAGTCTCTATCGTCCTGGACAAACAGTGCACGCATCTGTCATTGCTTATCAGAATACAAAGCAAGGGTATAAGACGAAGGCTGCAGGTGGACTAACCTTTGATATGATCTTACGTGACGCTAATTATGAGGAGATCGGACGTAAGTCAGTGACTACAGACAGCTTCGGTACTGCTGCAGCCGACTTTGAGCTGCCTACAAGTGGACTGACTGGAGAATTCTCTATCAAGGCAGATTATGGTACAAAAGGGTATGAGTCATTCTCGGTAGACGAGTATAAGCGCCCAACGTTTGACGTAAGTTTTGACGAATATAAGGACAAGTATGCTGTCGGTGACACAATCAAGTTGATTGGACATGCAAAGAGTTTTGCTGGTGTACCAGTACAAGGTGCAAAGGTGCATTACGTTGTCACGCGTAATACAAGCTATTGGTGTAGCTTCTATGAAGTTGGTGCAAGCGTGAACGAACAGGACGTTATGACAGATGATAAGGGTGACTTCGTTGTTACTGTACCTTTTGTATTGTCTGACAAGGTCAAGAAGGAAATAGAAGCCGGTAATGAAGACTTTCGCTCACTATTCTATCGTTTTAGCGTGGAAGCGTCGGTGACTGATGCTGCCGGTGAGACACATGAGGGCTATGCGTCGTTACCAATAGGTACAAAAGAGACGTTCTTGTCTTGTAATCTCCCTTATAAGAATCTGAGCAGTAGCCTTAAAACGATAAAGTTCGGTTACTATAATGTTGCAGGAAATACTCTTGATGGTACTGTGAAGTTTGTGATAGTACCACAGCAGAAGGATAATAGTAAGTATGTATATGGCAATTACACGACCGTGAAGGCTAATGAGGAGGTTGCTATAAAGGCTTTGTCTTCTGGAACTTATCGTCTACATGCAATTTGTGGGACGGATACAATAGACCAGGACTTTATTGTCTTCTCTTTAGATGATAAGCGCCCTGTTATTGAGACACATGACTGGTTCTATCTGAGTGGGAACCAATTCCCTCGTGATGGAGGTCCTATCTATATGCAGGTAGGCTCAAGCGATGAGAATCAATATGTTGTTTATTCTATCTTCTCAGGCGATAAAGTGATTGAGACAGGCGCTTTCAATCAAAGTAATAGTATAACGACACGCAAGTTTATATATAAGGAAGAATATGGTGATGAGCTATTTCTTAATTATGCTTGGGTAAAGAATGGCGTTCTGTATAGGCATTCTGAGAGGATTAGCCGTCCGTTACCAGATAAGAACTTAATAGTGAAATGGAAGACATTCCGTAATAAGCTTACCCCAGGACAACAGGAGGAATGGACAGTGACCATTAATCGTCCTGATGGTAAGGCGGCTAATGCTCAGTTGATGGCAACGCTTTATGATAAGAGTCTTGATGAGCTTATGTCTCATTCATGGAGCTTTAACAGCTTCTTCTCACTTAACTATACATTTGCTGAATGGCGTAGTCCTCGCTATAGTGGCTTCTATCTTTCAGCTGATGCAAACCTTCATTATTATAATGTGGATCAGTTGTCTTTCTCAAAGTTTGATAGCCGCTTCTTACAACAATTTGATTTCCCAGATACACGTGATTACTCTTCTCGATCCTATAAGATGATGAGTGTGACACGTACTTTTGATTCACAGGCTGAGACAAAGGAGTCGGCTATGGGCGAGGTAGCTAAGGATGGCTATGAAGATGACAATGGATCGGAAGTGAAATTTACTGCTCCTGTTATCAAGAAAGATGAGGAGATAAAACAAGAAAAGGACAAAACGAAGACTGTAAAGCCTTCTATGCGTGAGAACCTCAATGAGACTGCCTTCTTCTATCCGCAGTTGCAGACAGATGGGAACGGTAATGTAAGTATTAAGTTTACCCTTCCTGAGAGCTTAACAACGTGGCGCTTCATGGGATTAGCACACGATGAGGATATGAACAATGGCTTCCTTTCTGATGACATCGTGGCTCAGAAGACCTTGATGGTGCAACCTAACATGCCTCGCTTTGTCCGTATGGGTGATGAGGCGATGCTTTCTGCGCGCTTGTTCAACCTTTCTGAGAAGGATATCAATGCTAAGGCAAAGATTGAAATACTTGACCCTGCAACGGAGAAGGTGCTCTTCACGGATAGTAAGGCTGTTGTCTTGAAGGCACAGGGTGGTGGTTCGGCAACGTATAGTTTAGCTTCATTGTTGGCAAAGGACGCTAACAAGCTCACAGCTGACCAATCCTTGCTCATTGTACGCTTCTTGGTTGAGGGCGGTGGGTTCTCTGATGGGGAGCAACACTACCTGTCAGTACTTCCTAATAAGGAGTATGTTACAAACACCTATCCGTTTACTCAGAATGAGGCAGGCGTTAAGACAATAGATATCAGTAAGCTCTTCCCAAAGAAGAGTACCGACCAGAAACTTACAGTAGAGTACACTAACAATCCTAACTGGTTGATGATTCAGGCCTTGCCATACATCTCTAAGGCAAATGACGATAATGCTATCAGTCTTGTATCGGCTTATTATGCAAATTACTTGGGTAATTACATCATGAGTACTTCACCAGTGATTAAGCAGACTATTGAGCAATGGAAGAAGGAGAGCGGTAAGGAGACTTCAATGATGTCGGCCTTGGAGAAGAATCAAGAACTTAAGTCGCTGGCACTTAATGAGACTCCTTGGGTGATGGATGCTAAGAATGAAAGCGAGCAAAAACAGCAACTCGTACGTTTCTTCGACGCTAATCAGTTACAGAACAACCTTACTTCAATCTTCAAGAAATTGAAGGATTTGCAGCAATCTGATGGTTCGTTCTCTTGGTGGCCAGGAATGGAGGGAAGTCTGTATATGACGGTTGCGGTGACAAAGACACTCGCTCGTCTGCAGAGTATTACGACTCCTACACCAGAGCAAACGGACATGATTAAGGCTTCTTTCCGTTTTATGGATAAGAAGGTGGCTAAGTGTGTGAAGGAGATGAAGCGTTACGAGAAGAAGTATAACACTACTCTCTTCCCGTCTGATGACCTTTGTGATTATCTCTACACCAATGCTTTGTTCTATCACGACCGAACTACAAATGATATAAAGTACCTCATTGACCGCTTGACCAAGAGGCCTACGGATTTAACCATTTATGGTAAGGCTAACACAGCAGTAATTCTTCAGCAGTATGGTAGGATTGAGAAGGCACGTCAATACCTACAGAGTATCAAGGAATATACGGTTTATACGGAGGAGAAGGGGCGTTACTTTGATTCTAAAAACGCTTATTACAGTTGGCGTGATTATAAGATACCAACGCAGGTAGCGGCTATAGAGGCTTTAAAGGCCATCGCACCTAACGATAGTAAGACGCTTATCGAGATGCAGCGGTGGCTCTTACAGGAGAAGCGCACGCAGGCTTGGGACACACCATTGAACTCTGTCAATGCTGTTTGGGCCTTTACAAATAAGGGTAACTGGCTGATGCAGAACGGAGAACACGCTACGTTGTTGCTTGACAACCAACCTTTACAGACAACACAGCCTACTGCTGGCTTGGGATATGTGAAGGTTTCGCAGCCTGTCGACATCCAATCGCCTTCCCGTCATGAGCTAACAATCAATAAGACAAGCACTGGCACAAGCTGGGGGGCGGTCTATGCACAGTTCTTCCAGGCTTCGACAGACATCTCTGCAGCCACATCTGGTTTGAAGATTATGCGTGAGGTGCTGGTAGATAGCGTGTCTTTCAAGAAGACTATGCACCTTAAGGTGGGTGACAAGGTACGCATCCGCTTGACAATCATTGCCGATCGTGATTACGACTTCGTACAGGTTGTTGACAAGCGTGCGGCCTGCCTTGAGCCTGTCAGCCAGTTGAGTGGTTATCGTTGGGGGTATTATATTGCTCCGAAGGACTACACCACTAACTATTACTTCGATGAGATGGCTAAGGGTAAACATGTTGTTGAGACCGAGTATTACGTTGATCGCGCTGGTGTTTACCAAACTGGAACCTGTACAGTACAGTGTGCATACGCCCCAGAGTATAGCGGACGCACTGGAGCCATGGTTATTCAGGTGAAGGAGTAGATAAGTTGACGAGTAGACAAGTTGACGAGTTGACAAGTAGACAAGTCTACAAGTGAACGAGTTATTAGATAGTGAGGCGGATTGTGGGTAGTGTTTTAACTCCCTTTCAGCCGTTTCAGTGACAAGTAAAGATGATGAGTTGATAAGTAGACAAGTCTACAAGTGAACGAGTTATTAGATAGTGAGGCGGATAGGGGGTAGTGTTTTAACTCCCTTTCAGCCATTTCTGTGACAAGTAAAGATGATGAGTAAACGAGTAGACAAGTCTACAAGTGAACGAGTTATTAGATAGTGAGGCGGATAGGGGGATGTTTTCTTACCTCCCTTCCACTCCTCTCACTCTTTTATACAAATAGTAGGAATGCTTCAAATAGAGATAGATAACGGTAGTGGTTTTTGCTTTGGTGTGACCACAGCCATAAAGAAAGCCGAGGAAGAATTAGCCAAAGGGACAAAGTTATATTGCTTAGGTGACATCGTACATAACAGTATGGAGGTGGAGCGTCTGACGAAGAAAGGACTCATCACCATCAACCATGAGCAGATGCGCAAGCTTCATGATGTGAAGGTTCTACTGCGTGCTCATGGCGAGCCTCCCGAGACCTACGAGCTTGCAAGGCGTAATAACATTGAGATCATAGATGCTACTTGCCCCGTGGTCCTTGCCCTTCAGCGGCGTATCAAGACTCAGTATGAGAAGGGACGACAGCCTTCTTATATGATAACATCAAAGGGTAACACAACTGTCAACGACCCATCAAAACTCAGACCCCTAACAGAAGGAGAAGACACGACATCTTCCTCCTCTGTTTCTCTCCCTCCTGCAGTCGGTGAGGGACAAACGCTTAGTGCGTCGTCCTCCATTGTCATCTTTGGTAAGAACGGTCATGCTGAGGTACTCGGACTGGTTGGGCAGACCCATAGTCATGCCATTGTGATAGAGAAGTTTGAGGATGTAAAGGCCTTAGACTTCACCCATGACATTTATCTCTACTCCCAAACGACAAAGAGTTTGGATGAGTTTCATAAGATAATAGACTACATCCAGCGTCATATCTCCCCTGATGCTAAGTTCCAAAGTTTTGATACTATCTGCCGACAGGTGGCTAATCGCATGCCTAACATCTCTACCTTTGCTGCCCGTCATGACTTGATTCTCTTCGTGGCAGGCCGTAAGAGCTCGAATGGTAAGGTCCTCTTCCATGAGTGCCTAAGTGTAAATCCAAACTCCCATCAGGTTGAGAGTGCCGATGAAATCGACATGAACTGGTTTAATGGGGTAGAGACAGTAGGCATCTGTGGCGCAACGAGTACACCAAAATGGCTGATGGAGGAGTGTCGTGATGAGATACTTCGACATACGAAATGATACTTTTTTTATCTTTTTACGAAGAGTTTGAATGCGAAAGCTGTCTTTTTATGATAGACTTTCGCATTTTTTTTGTACCTTTGCACCGTCATTCAAGATTTAATGTGGCTTTATTGCAACACTTGGGTTAGGTTTTCTCTTGAACTGACAACATACAGGGTAGCATTTGTTGGGCCTTCCAACAATTATAAATGATAGAGTATATCAGTTGTTGATAATAGGTGTTTAGGGACTTATATACTCTTTGGTAATCTTTTCATAACGCTTAAGGAAGTGAGTGGTTGCCATTTCTAAGGTTAGTGTTCAATCACTTCCTTTGACATCTCTGTTCTTATTATCAAAGCATTGTAGCACTGAAAACATTGTGCATCATTCTTGCTTGTGGGCATTCCATCACTCCTTTATTTTGGAGCATATCTCTTATTGTCCCATATTACATATATAATAGTATTCATCAAAAGTGTTGTTAATAGACTTATGAAAGAACAAAAGAGTTTCCTTGTACCTATGGCATTCTTAGGACTAATGTTTTTCACTTGTGGTTTTGCACTGGGTATTAATTCTTTATTGGTACCAGTATTGAAGGTGTCGTTAAGCGTCTCTTCCATGGAAGCGTATATGCTTATTGGTGCAACATTCCTTCCTTTCCTCATCTTTGGCTATCCTGCGGGAATATTAATCAGTAAGATAGGGTATAAGCGTACGATGGCTACTGCGTTTGGAATGTTTGCCATAGCTTTCGGAGCATTTATCTTCTCGGCAGATGCAAAGAGTTTTCCTTTGTTCCTGACGGCTTCTTTTTTCTGTGGAACGGCCAACACCTTCTTACAAGCAGCTATTAATCCCTACGTTACGATATTAGGACCAACGGAGAGTGCCGCAAAGCGTATCTCTATTATGGGTATGATTAATAAGTTAGCTTGGCCAGTATCACCTCTGTTTATTGCTCTCTTTGCAGGAGCCTCAGGCAGTGTTGCTATAGATGACTTAGGTAAACCCTTTGCTGTGATTATCTTTCTTTTCATTGCTTTGGGTGTTGTGGCACTTTTATCACCATTACCAGAGGTCAAGGCCGCTGGTGAGGATAGCAGTGAAACAGATGAGATTGACCAAGAGGTGTCTGCTTATGCGAATAGTAAAAAGTCTGTTTTCCAGTTTCCACATTTGGTTCTTGGCGCTATTGCCATCTTCTTTTATGTTGGTGCAGAGACCATCGTCTTGGGTACACTGATTGATTATGCAAACGAGTTAGGACTTACTCATCCAGAAAACTACTCTTGGATAACACCGATTAGTATTAGTATTGGCTATATAGCGGGAATTATCCTTATCCCTAAGTATCTTTCTCAGACACGTGCTTTACAGATATGTTCGTTCGTAGCCTTGCTGGGCACTGCCCTTGTCGTTCTTCTCCCAGGAGTTTACAGTATCTTTAGTGTTGGCGTCATGGCCTTAGGCTGTTCACTGATGTGGCCTGCTTTTTGGCCTTTAGCACTGATGGATTTGGGTAAGTTCACCAAGAAAGGGTCGTCACTCTTAACCATGGGACTTATTGGTGGAGCAGCAATTACAGTGTTGTTTGGCCTCTTAAAAGATATTTCAGATGTACGTTATGCCTATGGCCTTTGCTTTGTATGCTTTGGCTATATCATGTTTTATGCTTTCAAGGGCTATAAGTTGCGTTAACAGAATACTGTCTGAAAGTGCTTTAAGTTTCTACACAACAAGTTCTTGATCAGATGCTTAACTATAGGCTTATAGCACATCATAATCTTTAGAAGTATTAGATTTGCGGGATTACCTTTACGGAGGTAGTCCCGTTTTTGATGGTTCTTTTATTCTAAGTGCACAATCTCTTTCGTACGACAACCTTATAGAAGGCACTGCTATAAGCTACCTTCTCGGGTGCGAATAGGCCCCTACTCCTTCTGTGAAAACCTGTGAAGGCTGAACCTTCAGAGAACTTTCTTAATCCATGAAAATATGTGATAAAAACACACAGGTTTGTCCTCAAATCAAGACAATATCACCTGTAAAATCCAACTTCGTAACTCGTGATATATCAGCATATTACATACTCTGTTGAAGAAGACGCCTTTCTTGCCTCAAGAAGGGCGTCTTTTGCATGCCAGAAGGGCATGTTCTTGAACGCAGAAGGGCCTCTTCTTAAACGCAGAAGGGCGTGTATTAGTTTTAAGAAGGGCGAAAATTATTGACAAACCATTGGAGAGTTAAAGAGTAGTAAAGGGTGAGAACGAGAGAAGACAAGGCCATCTACCCTCGCTACGTCTGTGTTTTACGACCTGTCTGATACATACTCCTTGCGCTGATAACCAGTCGTTAATACCATGAAAAACACCTGTAACCGCACTTAAAAAGTCTGTTGACCCTAATAACTAACCTCAATGGAGACAAGATAAAAACGATAAGATCGCTGTATTCGGTGCAACTATTTCGTACGGATAACCAGCCGTCAATATCATGGAATCCCCTTGTATCGCTACTTGAAAAGTCTATTGAACCTAATAACTAACCTCGATAGAGGCTGGATAAACACGATAGGGGTCGTAGTATTCGGTGCAACTATTAATCATGTCTTGCAGGTTGGGCTTCACAGTCTTACGATAACATTCCTGCCCGTTGACGATGACTGTCACGGGCTTAGCCATGTTTACGAGCTCATTGTTCAGATAGATACGTAGCCGACCACCCTTTGCTATGGTGTAGTTACGGTTGAATTTCATTTCAATTCCCCATTGTTTGTCACGCTCGACAGCGGTGTATTCTACCTCTCGAATACTGATTCTCACCACGTTATCATGGATAGTCATGTCGTAGTAGGTGCGATTCTTTGTAGGAGAAGTTATCACTTGGAGGTTGTAGAAACCTGACCGATGCCGCCCATCCATCTCGTAGTCCTCCCAAAGAACAGTCTTGGGATAGGGGTTACGGACAAATTTTTTCAGCCAAGGGGTGGTAAGGTCATAATTAATATGGTGTTGCATCCCAGGCAGAAGATTGATGCGATGAACAAAGAGCGGACGCTTGTCGGCATCCATGGGACGTGCCAACTGTGCCGAGTCGAAGGCCACTTGCGTGTAATAAGTCAGTATGTTGCGATAGAACCCTGTGTCGTCAGCCCCGGTAAGGAATGAGAACCCTATGTTAGCACAGTTCTCTATCGGTGCATTCTTCAGTGGTTCGCCCCCTGCCATAGGCCCCGCTGCAGCCCAGTAGTCGGCATAGAACGAGGCAAGACGCTGACTGCCGTAGCCTCCCTCAGATATTCCGAAGACATAAAGGCGGTTGGCATCGACATTGTCCTCGGCGAGTGCTTGTCGGAGAAGGCGTTCCCAAGCAAATTGTTTAGCCACCTGCCACCAGCGATAGTAGTCGCCCTCGTTAGGAATCTGTGGGATGAAATAGAGCGAAGGGCCGTCTTTGAACCTGTTGCCTAAGGCAAGTCCAGTAGACCATTCTTGTTCTTTAGGACCAGAACCATGCAGGTAAAGGAACAAGGGCAGCTTTCCCTCGCTGCTTCCCTTCCATCCATAATAGTAGGGCATGACCGCCTCTTTCTCCAAAGCCACAGGCAGGTGCCATGCAGCCTTCACCCCTTTCCGTAAGTCCTCGGGCTTGGCAAGTTTCTCTTCCTTCAACGCCTGATTGGCTTCACACCATGCCGTCCACACCATCTTTTGGTTTTCAGCAATCTCATTAGCCTTCATCACTTGTTGTATAGATGTCGTGTAAGGTCGGTTACGTTGGTAGGCCTCCTTGCTCTTCACATCCTCGTCCTGTTTTGTTTTGAGGGTTTGTAGGAAATAGTTCTTCACCTTCTCCTGCATATTTCGTCCTTGTGCGTGAGCGATGTGTGTGTTTGCAGAGAGCGCAAACACCACCCCCACAGCAATAATAAAGTGATTGGTCTGTCTCATTTTACGACTTTGTATCTTCAATGTATTTGTTTGTTAGGGTTCAGTCCCTTGTAAGATTTAGCTTTGCAGACAAAGGTAAGCATTTTCAAAGGACTGTGCAAGTGTTCTTAAAAGAATGAAGCCTCACCCCTGACCCGCTCCGTTTGGAGATAGGTTGGGGTGAGGCTCTCTCGCTCTTTCGGGTGTCGACGGCGTTTGTTCAGTCTGTTGTCGTCCACTCCGATGTCTTTTCTTTTATTGTCAGCCTAACCTTGTTCACGCTGTAACCTTGTCTTTTACGCTTGGTCAGACAGTGCTCACGCCCCTACGCTAACCATATATCTTGTCTGTTAGAAGCCACCGAAGCCACCGCCTGATGGTGGAGGACCCGATGGACGTTCGCCTCTTGGAGGACGCTGACCGCCCCGTGGCCCCATACCCGGACCGTTTCGGTCGAAGTCAGGACCATCCTTTGGTTTCGGCATAGCGTTCTTACCACCAAAGAGGTTCAATCGGTAGGTTGCTCTCAGCATGATATAGCTGTTGATACTATTGTATTCTGTATCCGTACGGCTCACCGAGTTGATGACACGTGAGAGATTGCTCTGCTGACGAAGGATGTCATAGAACTGCAAGCTGAAGGTCAGCGCGTTCCCTTTTAGCATACTCTGTGATATTTGTGCGTTCCAGAGTAGCTCGTTAGTGTTCAATGAAGCGTCGCTATAACCACGTCGACTGTTCTGGTGGAGGTCAGTCGAGATGCTCATGTTCCATGGTAGGTTAAGACTCAGCGTACCACCATAAGCGAACTGCCATGTGCGTAGGTTGCTCATACTCTGCAGGTTGTTCTTCGTGTTAGTATAGTCTACTGACCCGTCTAACTCTAACTCCAACCACGATGTACGATAACTTGCAGCAAGTCGTTCAGCTAAGCTAAGCGACTTCGTGATATTCTTGTCTAAGCTACTTGTTCGGTTCAGCTGTAGATAGCTGACGTAGCGGTTGAAGTTAGCACGGCTGAAGGTGTGGATGTTCCATACGCCAGCTGAGTCGATACTCATGTTATACATCAGTCCTGCATCAGCTCCCCAGTTGCCATTCACATTGACCGGCTGTATCGTACGAGCACCTGTGACAGCATCGTAGGTAACGCTGTTTCCTATGGCGTTTCGGGTCGTTGAGAAGTTAGCAAAGGTCATCAACGCCTGCGCATGACTCTGCTTATAGGTGTTATAGAACAAGCGGAAGTTATTGGTGAAGGCTGGTTTCAGACCAGGATTACCAATTGAGATGTTCTGTGGGTCGGTGTTGTCGACGATACTAAGCAGCTGACTCATTGTCGGTTGAGCAATCGTACCCCTATAGTTGATACGTAGGTTGCTCTGCTCACTGAACTTATAACGGAAGTCGAAGGTAGGACTCCAGTTGAATACCGTGCGTGCTGTGTCGACATGTACACCGAGGTAATCCTGCATGTAAGTGGAGTGCTGTGGTTGAAACATTACTCCCACGTTCATCTTCCATTTGTCGCGTATCATCCTCATCATCACTTGCATGTCGTGAGTATAGGTGCGATACTCAGAGTTTCGACTCAAGTTATTATCAAGGTAGTTGCCCAATGGGTTGGTCAACAAGCCGAGATAGTTGTCCCATGAACGGTAGGCAGGTTTCAAGCTACCGAACGTCCCTGAGAGTAGAGCAGACAGATCGTAAGTGTCACGGTCGCTCTTTGAGAAGCCATACTTAAACTGGTAGCTGAATTGTAAGTAAGTCTTGCGAGCTATTGGTTCGCTGTAAGTAGCCTGCAAGGCGTAGTCCCAGCTCTTTGTCGGCATGAGGTTGTAACGGTAAGCACGGTAGGTAGAGTCGTTACCGAGAGCGTCCTGCAACTGAAAATACTGAATGTCTTGCGTTGAGAACGTCTTAGAGTCCGAATTACTATAGTTAGCATCTGTGCGCAAAGTGACGTTTCGTCCGTTGCTGGAGAGCTTGCGGTTCACCTGTAACATAGCTCCCAAAGCAGTGGTGTTACCATAGCTGATGGTCATGTTACGCTGTGTGTTCACCATCAAGCCAAGCCCTTTCAGCTGTGCGATAGCGGCCGTTGACAATGGATCGTCAACCGTTTCGTAGGGGTCAGCATTGTAGGCTGCAGACGAACTAACGACCTGTCCGTCGCTCTTACTAAGTCGGAAATTAGGTCGGAACATAATGTTCCATACCGAGTCGGGACGCCACTCGAGTCTGAAACGACCATCCCAAGAGTTCGTTCTGGTGTATTCTTGTGACAAGCGGTTCGCAAATGAGCCTTGTCGTGCTACGAAGTTCTCACTCGCTACACGTGTGTTTAGGTCGCCATCAGCGTGGTTCCAGCGCACACTACCGTCCCATTGCAGGGTCTTACCATTGTCGTAGTTCATGTTCAGACCCACCATCTTGGTAGCGTTCAGACCTTGGCGCACACCGCCGAAGCCGCCACGTGGACCACCCCCAAAGCCCATGTCGTTGACATTATTGGCTGATGCAAAACCCATTATACGGAACTTATTATTGAAGTAAGCGCCCATCGCCTTCTCAGAATAGCGGTTTTGCGTACCGATACCGAGGTCGATATTAGAGAAGAGACCCTTGTTCATACCCGACTTGATACCGAAGTCGAGTACTGTCGACTCGTTTCCATCATCAATACCAGTAACTCTACTGAGGTCACTCTTCTGGTCGTAGGCCTTAATCGTTTGTATGATAGAGGTGGGAAGGTTCTTCATTGCGGTCTTGGTGTCGCCCACCATAAACTCTTTCCCATCTACAAGAATCTTCTTAACCTCCTTACCATTAATCTTAATCGTACCGTCGCTTGACACTTCCGCACCCGGTAAGCGTTTTACGAGGGCCTCGATAGTTGAGCCTTCAGGCACTCGATAGGCCGAAGCATTGTACTGAAAGGTATCGGCCTTGACGACTACTTTCGGTGCACTGGCCACTACCTTCACCTCTTTCAACGTCCTTGTGTCTACTTGAAAGTCTAATTGTCCCACCGAGACATCCTGCTCGTTGGCGATAGTAACGTTTTGGAAAATAGTCTTGTAGCCTACATACGATGCCTTTAAGATGTAGCGTCCGTTATTAGGAGCCGTAATCTTAAAGCTTCCTGCTTCGTCTGATGTGGCACCAACGACGTAGCTACTGTCCTGCTTCAGCAGCTGAACAACAGCAAAAGGTACCTTTTCTTTTAACTCTCCATCGTAGAGAGATCCCGTAATTGTCCTGTTCTGTGCCAGCATCGATATAGAGCCAGACAGCAAAAGAACAAATGTCAACAGTCTTTTTACCATAAGTTTATTGTTAAGTTCTTAATCTTGTCGTAGAACGATAAGTATGACGATGAAAAAAGAATAAGGTTTAATGAGATATAAGTAATTTATTAAAATAGTTGTTGTTCGGCTGGTTGTTGAGGCCGAATGAAAGTTCTCTGCGTAGGAAAACACGGTGTGTAATCCTCTGAAAGGGTTGCACATAGAGTGAGCAATGTGCGCAAAAACGTGACAGATAGTATTAAAGTGTGTGAAATATCAGCGTGTTTCTGTGTTTTTGTAAGCTGAAAAGGCTTATTTTTGTATTGTGAACTATAGAGGAGAAGCTTATGAAACAGAACATTATTATATCCAAACAGTTCAAGAGTGAACTGGCGACAGCGATCTCTGAGTGCGAGAAAGACAAGATATTTGTGCTTGTTGATGAGACGACACGTGAGTTGTGTTGGGAGCTTATCAAGGATGATTTCTGTCTAAAAGAGGCTCAAGTGATTACGATTGGGACGACAGATAGCTGTAAGACGCTCGATACCTTGGTGGCTGTGTGGGAGGCCTTACAGCAGGGAGGGGCTACGCGTCACTCGCTGTTGATAAACCTGGGTGGTGGTATGGTGACCGACCTTGGTGGCTTTGCGGCATCAACATTCAAGCGGGGTATTAACTTCATTAATATTCCAACAACGCTTCTTGCGATGGTTGATGCCAGTGTTGGCGGCAAGACGGGCGTGAACTTCGGTGGATTGAAGAATGAGATTGGAGTCTTCAATGAGGCGAATACGGTTATTCTTAACACTGATTGGCTTAAGACACTCGACGCTGCTAATATCCGCAGTGGCTATGCTGAGATGCTAAAACATGGTTTGATTGCTGATGAAAAGATGTGGGCTGAGTTAATAAACTACAACCTTGCTGAGCCAGACCTGCTGTTGTTGAGTGGAATGTTGGGTAGAAGCGTATGTGTAAAAGAACGAATTGTGGAGGAGGACCCGCACGAGAAGGGTATTAGAAAGGCCCTTAACCTTGGTCATACCTTTGGTCATGCGTTCGAGGCATGGGCTTTGGAGCATCGTCCTATCCTTCACGGATATGCTGTAGCCTTTGGTTTGATAGCTGAATTATACCTCTCTGTAGTGAAGACGGGTTTTCCAACAGAGCGTATGCGGCAGACTGTCAGTTTCATTCGTGCGTATTATGGGGTGCTGCCCATCACTTGCAACGATTATGCAAGGCTCATTGAGCTGATGCATCATGATAAGAAGAACCGTGGAAATGAGATTAATGTCACACTCTTAGGGGGTATTGGCGACATCCGTATCAACCAGTCTGTTAGCGAGGAAGAGGTGAAAGAGGCCCTTGACTTTGTGAGGGAAGGGTGTTAGATATTGGATGTTAGGTGTTTAATGTTAGGTGTTGATGAAGTGTTTTGTTGGGTGTTAGGGGGTGTTGGGTGATGATTGTTAGGTGTTGATGATATGCTTTGTGAAGTATTAGGTGTATAATATTAAGTATTAAAGCCGAGTTGTAGTAATTGCCCATTAAATACCTACTAATACAAATATCATTTGTTCTCTTATGGCAGGATAGGGCTCCCCTCCTTCGGAGGGGCTGGGGGAGGTCCCCCACTCTCTACACCCCTTCTTCCTCCGATTTATCCACTTCACTCTTCGGCTGTTCGGGTTGGTCGCTTGGAGTGTCTAATTGTGTCGCCTTATTGATACGCATCCTACTCATGTTATCGATGGTTACGTCTAAGGGAACATACTCGTCGCTCTTTGGGTCAGGAGAGCCAACACTTGCTCCAAAGTATAGTTTGTTGCCCTCAGCTCGGTCGAACATGAAACCTATCAAGGCTCCATTCTTAGCGTACTGATTGTCGGTAAACTCTCTGAAATCGTCTTTTGTAAGCGTACGGTCGTAGAATGATGAACCATCCGAGCGTAGTATCTGTACTTGAAACTTGTTGTCATAGTATTTACGGCCGTCCTCGTCACTTACAGTAGATAGTGATTTATCTGCAAAACGATGTATGCGAATGGTATAGGTAGCACCCATCCACTCCACTTTCTTCTCATACTTGAACTCATCCATAGCCTTTATACCACTCGGCACATGAGGTTTTGGGGCTATCTTAGTGATGATATCGTTTGATTTTCTTTCTTGCTTGCAAGCTGTAACACCCAAGAGTAGTAGGCTCAAGCTTATGATGTGTAATATATTTCTTGTCATAATACGTGATTCTTGTAGGCAAATTTACGTATTTTCTTTGAACCTTGCAAGGATGAACAATAAAAGATAGCTTTACAGAGGGATTAGAGTTGATGGATTGCTTGGCGATTTCTACGGTCGAGTGCTTGGTGAGGTAGTGCCTTGCGGATGCTCGTGATTGACGGTGAAACGGTCACTCTTCACCTCATAAGGAAGTGGCCCCTCCCCCAACCCCTCCCCCGCAGGGAGGGGAGTAGTATGTGAGGTTACCCCTATTGGCTTGCTAATAGAAGGAGAGAGAACACTAAACGTATGGAAGACATGTAGGGGTATCTCGGTGATCACTCCCCTCTCCATTCGGAGAGGGGCTGGGGGTGAGGCTGAAAGGGCGTCTTCTACAACGCTGTTTGTAATAGCTTGATTTGTTGACTGTTATGAGTGTGATAAAAGGAGATAATATGTGCTTATCCTAAGGGAACTTAGTTCGAGGCGGTGTAATGATTTTTTGTAGTCTTAATGATTATTTTGGGGTGTGGAGACATTACCGATTTTTCTCATGTGGAGATGTTGATAAATAGGGTGGGTAAGTTCCTTATTCTTTTATTAGTGGTTCTATAAAGGATAACCTCACCCCCTTACTCCCATTTACAAGCAGAGAGGAGACTGGGGTGAGGTTACCTTTATAGGGATAGACCAACTACTAAGTCTATTTTAGATACAATCCTTTATCAACTGAATAAACCGCTCTTCGCCTAATCCAGAACGCTCAGCAGCAGTGCGGACAGTAGCCTTCTTGAGTATCAACTTGCCTAATGGCGTGTTCAGCATCTTGAAAGATGGATAGCGAGCAGCAAGTTCTTTTTTTAGATGAGGATAGACTTCAAAGAGGTCTTTCAGACGTGTGTCTGAAGTTATCTCTATCTGCTTGTCTGCTTGAGCAGCAGGTGCATCGTCGTTCTCTTCGTCGGTAGCGGTGGTGGTTGATGCGTTTTCCTCCTCTTTACCAGCCCATGTCAGCAAGGTCTGTGAGCCAGTCAGTTCACGGATATGCGTACAGTCTTGCATCATTTCGAGTACGCCACGGAAGCGACCTTGCTTATCGCGCACAGCAAAGTAGACGATGTAGAGGAACACTTCAGGCTTGTTAATCCAGAACTCAGCCTTGTCTTGTTCGCCATTACGGAACTTCTCTACAATCTCCTCAACGATGTGCACACTCTTACGAGGGTGGCAGTTTGATACCTGTCGACCGATGACATTCTTCGACCTTGGGAAGATGCGGTGGTCAGTATCAGAATAGAACTTCACCAACTCGTTCTCGTCTACGAAGGAGATGTCGATTGGCAGGTGCTGATAGATGAGGTTGATTTGCTCTAAGGTAAGCTTACCTGTTGCCACATCCAACTCCTGCTGTGGTCCTGCCGAGTAGCCATACTTACAGAGTAGGGCTTGGAGGTCTTCTGCAAAGCCTTCTTTAGGTGTTGAATGGTGGGTGTTGGGTGATGATGGAGTGTCCACAGTGAAGAACGCAAAACCAATCTCTTGGTCGCCTGCCTTCATGTCCTCAAACTCTTCCGCAGATATAAGTGCGTAAGAAGTAGGGTAGAGAATAGTCTCTTCCTTCTCCATCAAGTCGCGTGCATTGGCTATTAACTCACTTTGAGCAGCGATGAAGGCCTCCTCGTCATTAGCCTCTAAGAGTCGCAGCGACTCCTTGATCTCATCACGGATAATGTCGTCAAAGTTCCACATCGTCGTTGTTGGGCGGTCGAAGCCCTTCTTCTCCAAGAGAGGATAGAGTTGGTTCTGCTTACGTTGGTAGTGGATAGGATACTGACGTATCTTGTCGTAGAGTTCTAACCACTGGTTCTTTATCATCGGATACTGTATGAGGTCCTCAACAGCAAGGAGCAGGCGACGCATCTCATCATTCTCTTTATAATAATGTGAAAGTGGGTGGTCCTCTGGTACATCTGGTCGACTATAATCCATGAAACCCTCTACGAGTTCAATAATCTTGCGCATGTCGGCACGTATACACTCATCGTCCTCACGCGACTTCATATTTTGTTCGATGAAGGCAAGGTGATAAGGGCGTATCTTCCCTACCTTTGTCTTCATTTGCTCACGTGCCTCTTCTAATGAGAGCTGTCCTGTCTCGTACTTTTCCTCCAGTTCAAGCATTGCTTGCATCTTCTCCATTTCAATCTTAGGGAGAAAGTCTTTCATCTTATTTGCCATAACTCTGTTACTGATTTTATTGTTTTCTGCTGCAAAGGTAAGGCCTTCTTTGGAAATAGAAAGATAACAAATGTGACTGAGTTAAGTTAAAAAAAGATAATATGCTGACGTTTTCATAGAGGTAGACAGTTAGGTTTTATAGTTTTTATTCTTTTTCTTTTCATGCCTTGTTCTCTTTGCCATAACCTTTATGGTCTTCCGAAAAACGTACAGAGACATTAATTCAACCGATATTACAGAGCGTTTCTGCCAACATTAGCAATAACGCTCTGTGATATCTGTCGCCTGCTTGCAGACGTTTGTGAGTTCCCCCCTGTTCGCTGAAGGGCTTCTGTTCCTCTGTGAAACTCTGTGAGAGATAAAATATCCAACGAGCCTCTTGTATTCGTTTTCTCACAGAACTACACAGAAGAACAGAACACACAAAGGCGCACAGAGACATTAAGTCAACCGATATCACAGAACGTTACAGCTAATGTTGGGTGTTGGGTGTTAATTGTTGGGTGATGATGAATAGCCTTGTTGGGTGTTAATGATTAGCTTAGGCGTGGTCGAGCCAATGGCACGTTCCATCAAGACGCAAACAGCGAAGGAGGGGTAACCTCGGTGATTACTCCCCTCTCCATTCGGAGAGGGGCAGGGGGTGAGGCCTCTGTTGGGTGTTAGGTGTTAATGATTAGCCATAGGGGTATCTCGGTGATTACGCCCCTTCCCTTCGGGGGAGGGGCCACTATTTTTTATGTTCTTCGCTTTGACAGTTATTTAATAAGTCTTTAAGAAAGTAGCAGAAAGACTAATGTTATTTCGTTATTTTAATAAATTCCTGTCTTATTCTTTTGTATTTCAATAATTATTATTATCTTTGCACGCAGTTAAACGAAAATTAACTTGTAATAACGATAATGAGAGTTACGAAGCATTTTATCCCAACCACTGATGCTTACATCTTCTATAAAGAAGGTGTAAGGACTTGTGTTGTGCCTGTCACTCTCATTGATTCTAAGAGACGAGGAGCTTGGTTGAAAGAAAATACGAAAAAGATGTTAAATTATTTGGAGGTTTCAAATAATTTTAGTACTCTCTCTCTCTCTCTCTCTCTCTCTTATATAATAGTATAACTAACTTTCTCATAGCTTGTTACGTGTCTGTGCGTTGCGCAGACCGTGACAAGATGTCGACAAGGGACTTGCTCTATCTGCCTTTTGTCTTTTTCGTGTTTTCATTCGTTTTTTCCTCATATAATTTGATTGCGACCATGTTGGCTATGATGGGTTGCGACGTGTCTATGTCGTTGCCCTTAGGAGTCAGCATGGTTTCTTAATTCCCTTTCGCTTATGACAACTGTGTGAGCAAACATATATTATAAACTAACTAATTATTAAGCTTTATGAAGAAAATCAGACAGACCGTGCGACAACTTTATGTTCGTCCTACCGTTGAGGTGGTCAAGGTTGAGACTGAGGGCAATTTCCTTGCCGAGAGTCCTCTCGTTCGCCCAGGTGGTGGCGGTACTACTTCTCATCCAGGCAGTATTCAGGTTGTAGCTCCAACCGAAGAGGACGGAGGTGATGATGATAATTTGGAGGGATAGTTGACGGGTTGACAAGTTGACGAGTTTACAAGTAGACAAGTTGCTTGTGTATAAGTATCGTTTCAACAAGTTTGAAATGAGTAACGATAAGGCTAACAACGCTATTGTCTACACGCTCTTTTATTCTCTCACTCCTTTCTTTCCTCAATAAAAAACAATTAAACAATGGAGATGGAAGTGTGTAAAGTAAGGTTAGGGTATTGTCTTAACTCCCTTTCACTCCTTCACTCCTTTCACTTCTCAAATAACAACAATGAACAAACTTTTCTTTTACGCCTGCTCGGCTCTCTTGGCCGGTGGCGCAGCGTTGACGGCAGTATCGTGTGCCGACGACGATTTGGATAATGGTGGAACGAATGGCAATGATGCCCTCGTCCGCTTTAGTGTAAACGATGTGCAGGAAGGGGCTATCAGCCGTGGTGCTATGACACGTGGTGCCATCACGCCTGGTTTGGGCAGCACCGACCTCGCTGGTGGTAAGCTCGCAGCCCATAGCAACCGCAATATTGATGTCTGCTTGATAGAGACCACTGTCGAGGGTGTCAATCCTGTTAAGGCTGACGCCCACACACGTGCTGACATCATAGCTACCTCTACCCTTGGCGACTTCTCTGCCTCAGGTATCCGTGGTACAGCAGCCTCTGGCATCCTTACTACGCCAGAGTGGTTCCATGCTAAGAAGACCAAGAGCAATGGCGAACTCTATTCGCCTATCCGATGGTCGTTTGCACAGCCTAAGGCTCGCTTCTTTGCTGTCTATCCTAACGCAGAGAGCTACGCAAAGATGACCATCAATAACACTGATGCTACGAGTGGTAGCCCAAGTGTTGATTTCGAGGTAAACAGTGATGTGACAAAGCAGGTAGACTTGATGACGGCTTGTACGGGCGATGTTGAGTATGCTACGCAGTTTCAGCAGCCTACAACGAAACTCGATTTCCGCCACGCCCTTACGGGTATTCGCTTTGCTGTGGGTCAGAACCTCTCTTGGAATAAGACCATCGATAAGGTGGAATTGCGTGGAGCTGTGATGAAGAGTAAGTATGTACTCTCTAAGCAGTTTGATGGCAATGGGGCCGATTGGGACCACTCAAGTGACACACGTGGCAATGCAACCCTCTCGGGTGTCAGTGTGAGCACAAGTGCCAACCCTAATGTTACCATCATGGGTAATGCGGGCGATAACTATACCTTTTATATGATACCACAGCAGCTTACTGGCCATGTGACTGCTTACGTGCACTGCACCGATGGAACTGAAATCACCGTACCTTTAAAGGGTGAATGGAAGGCGGGAACAACCCGTACTTACAAGCTAAGCCAGACTACTTCTACTTGGACTTACACGCTCACGCCAACCGACCCGAGCCGTGCGGCTAATTATGATGAAACCCAGTCGCAGGCATACGGTATCACAAGTTATCGTGAAGACCCGGCAACACACCAGCAGCAGGCAGTGGCTTGGAAGGTCGTTGGGTACGATGCCAATAACGATGGTACTTTCTCTATGGCAGAGAAGCCTGCTTGGCTGACCAGCCTTAGCAAGACCGAGGGCACGGGTGGCACTGCTGCCGACCAGGGTACAGCCACATTGACCAAAGACGTTACCGACTTGCTCGCTAAACGTAACAAGGCACTCAAGGAGGCAACAGAATTAGGTACAGCTACTCCTTACGACCTTTCAACGAAGGGCGGCTCAGTAGCTCGTAGCACTGCCAACTCTTACGTTATCTCAGCTCCCGGTCATTATCGCATACCGCTTGTTTATGGTAATGCCATTGAGAACGGGGCTACTAATGCGAACGCTTACACCAGCCATGCCACTGCAGGTAATTCAAACGTATTGTATAACTTTAAAGACCACAATAACCAAAATATCACTGATCCTTGGATAGAGAAGACCAATGGCGGTGCTAATAATGGCGTTGATGGTGCTGAGGTGGTTTGGG
>ERZ773267.457-NODE-457-length-27163-cov-14.642762_pt1 | contig 27163 bp, 24 predicted proteins | sample MGYA00511959_ERZ773267 | MGnify/ENA primary metagenome ERZ773267 (study PRJEB29015, sample SAMEA2738165) | human oral metagenome | biome: human oral; feature: human-associated habitat; material: saliva | place: China | collected 2240 ... | reverse complement strand
GTGTCTGTTGTTACCTTACATGTTGTTAGTGCAATGTAACGTTTATTCTCGTTAAGACCTCTGTCTGTGTTTATTAAGTCTAGTGAGAATATCTTAGGGTCTGTTGCCTCTGTTTCATAAATTTTAATAAAACGAATTTTGTAAATCTTATCTTTCGTTAATAGGAAACCATTTACATGTGTTTTGAAAAAGTTTTCATCATTCCAGTTATCAAGTGAACCAAACATTAGCCCCTTATCCATGTGATGGCCATATAACAAATTATACTTATCTGTAAAGTCTGGTTTATTCTGGAAATCTGCAAAAATACTGCCAGACAGAGAATACTTACCAAAACAGTCTTTGTTAATATATTCTAAATTATCTTTACCTTGCATGATGGGATAATTAACTTGTGTATCTGGAATCGTTAACCAGGCTTTCGCCAAAGGTACATCAGAGAATGTAATACTGCTCTCTGTGACCTCTGGCCTAAATCCTAGTTTTTGTGTTCTTGTTACTTGATTATAGACATTATAGTTATCAAGCAAGCAATACGTACCAAGAAACATACATGCAATACCTACTATCATAATTAAATTGTCTATCAGTTTATTTACACGTTTTAGAGGATATTTTTTATCTACCTCTTTTAGTCTCTTGGTAACGCTCATTTTATTCTGACTCTTTCTTTTTACGTGATACTAAGAACGCTGTTCCACCACCTGCAAGAACTACTGCTACATAAGGTGCTGTTTCAAGTAAGATACCTGTAGGAATAACACCTGACTTACTATTAGTGAAACCTGTCTTAATAGACGCTTCGCCGAATGTTCCTGCTGTTGGGTCTGCGTATGCAGTTGTACCGTTTACTTCCTCTGTAATTCCTTCTGTTGAAGTATAACCGTCTGCATCCTCTGTTAATTCATACTTAACACCCTTAGCAAGACCTTTAACTGTAATATACTCACCATCTTTTAACTTGAACTTACGAGTAGCGTTACCAGATGTATCTGTTTCAATTACTGTCTTAGTTCCTGTATCTGGAGTATCTTGTGCATCTTCACGGGCACTAGCATAATCAACTGTGTACTTTGTACCTGCACTTGCACCTGTAATCTTTAATGTGAATGTAAAGTCTTTATTCTTGTTACCTTGGTTACCTGTTACTTCCTTACCAAAGATTAAGTCTGCTGATGTATAAGTATTTACGAAACCGTCTGACTTGTCTGCCAACTCATAAGCGGCATCAGTGTCCTTTAACTCAATACCATCTGCTGTCTTGTGCATTACATAACTTGATACTTCTAGTGAACCGTTGTTGTCAATTACAAATACATCCATAACACGTGTCTTTACTGTGTCGTTTGTTACACCTGTGTTTGTACCTGTTTCTGTAACGACATAACGATATACGCCTGGTTCTGTAAAGTTACATGAACTAAAGTCGATAGTCGCTGTTTTCTTAGCATACTGCTTGTTTGCTGGTAAGTTATCTCCATGCTCACCAATCTTACCTGTCTTAACGACAGAGGTTGTGTCTGTTGCAGAGAATGTAACGTCTGCAATCGTTGGAGTGCCTACACCTGCTAAGATTTTTGAATGTGTAGCGTCTCCTGCTACTGCTGTACCTGCTGTTACTATAAACTTAAATGTAGCATTAGGTACTTGAATGTCTTTGTCCATGACAAAATACTTTTCAAATGTTGCTGTTGTACCCGCAACTGGGTCATAACCGTCGGCTGCAAATACTGGTGCAACTGCTCCGGCTACCACAAGTGCTGTGATTGATAAACTTCCGATTAAATTTCTAATTTTCATTTACTTTTTTCTTTTCTCCTGAGTGCTTTTTCGCACTGATTAATATTACAATGCCACTACCAATTAGTAGTAGTGTAGAGCCATTGCTCATGATAATACCAGTTGGAATCAAACCATCTTTTTTATTTGTGAACACGACATGTATATCTTGGTAAGGATATTTAAACAAATACGATTGTTTCCCACTTACGCCCTGTTGATAATCTTGGTGGTCCTCAGACACCTCATAAGACGAGCCAATAGGCAAGTCTGTGAACGTGACAGTATCTCTATGACTTAGAGGAATAGTTACTCTTCCATAGCCTTTGGCGTCTGTTGTGAGAGTATATCCATCTCTTAGGTTATATGTAAAGTTGGGTATTGCATTTTTCACCTTAACTGTTACATTAAATTTCTGGAAAACACTTCCTTGATTACCTTTTACTATTTTCTGAATCGTTAATTTGTTTGTTGCGAGTTTTCCGTAGTATTCAAAAGTCTTTACATTATCACCTAGAATATAGGACGAAATTTCTAACTTACCGTTATTATCTGACACATAAACGGTTAAATAATCATACTCATTATCTGTCAGGTAATACACCGTATCTCGTTCTAAATCCTTACTGGTTGTGAAGAATCCGTGTATTGAGAATTGATAAACACCCGGCTCTTTAAAAGTTAATTTACTTAAATCTGCAACAACCTTAGTCTTACCTGTTTCTACCAACTCTTTTGATACCGGTGTAGAGAACGTTAATTCACCACAACCAAGACTACTTTTCTCTTCTGTAATTTCTAAGACAAAATGTGATTGTTGAAAGATGGCAACCTCATGCTTATCTCTATCTACTAAATTCAATGTTATTTCAATTTTGCCACCACGAATAGGCTCATAGACATTGGCAGCCTTAGTATGAATGGCTAGTGTTAAAAACAATAAACAAATCAACATTACTCTAAAACGCATTAGAAACCTCTACGTCTAAAAATAAAGAATAAGGTGCCTGTAATATCTTTTTCTTTTACTGACTTGAACTCTCTACTATCCGATGTTTTTTCTCGATAATCATTCAAAAGAAATATCTCACCTTGTGGTACAGTATAAGGAAACACAATGTCGCTATTTTCTAATTTATGTGTCAATGTATTAGTTGCATTTACTGGTTGCTGGCCATCGACTGTTAAAATTCCTTTGTCTGTAATATCCACTACTTGATTTTCTCTTGCGACTACTCGATAAAAACTGTCTTGATAGTACACAACATCCTCTAGATGAGTATGCTTGTCATACTTTTTAATAACACATAGGTCACCGTCTTTAACTGATGGGTACATATTGTTGTTGTAGTATATTGTCATTGTACCTATATAGGTATGAATCAGAAATAACACTACACCGATTATAAACAATTTTTTAATGAAACGAATCATACTCATCCTTTCTACTGATACTATATGTTATATATCAGTTTTTACACCACCTGTATCTATATTATACAAGAAACCAACAGGTGGCGTGACACCATGAATAAAAAGAGTGCCTTATTCGCACTCTAATTCATCGAAATCACTGATAGCATCTGTGATTACATCACTCTGGTCAATGACTTTCTCTATGGCCTTAAACAATTCTTTTTCGTTTGAACATATTAATAACCTTCTTGCAATAATTTCCGGTTCTATAGGACCGTTATTGTATCTATCTATATACTCTCTTTTTAATATTGCTGACATGAAATAGTCACCACGCTGGTGGATATATAGTTTTAATGCAATGAAATTTGTAGTCACAAAGCATACAGAGTCCTCGTCCTCGTCTTCCTCGTAACCGAACTCTTCCATAACAATTTCTCCCTGTATCTCTTCACCACTCTGTACCTGCCCTAAATGGAATACATCGCCATACTTCTTGTTTAACGACTTTAATACTGCTTTTAATGTTTTCTTTGTCATATTAACAACCTTTCTGTTTATATACTCATTATAGCACAATATTAAAAAGTCAATACTGTTTAATATATCTATCCAATCTTAGTGTGGTAGGTACTGCCGGCAGTACGTAAGCCTGTTGCCTTTAGGTAGTGGGCAGTTCACTTAATCAATACGGCTCATAATTCTACGGCAATCTTCTGCTAATGTCTCTACTGCTTTTTGAATCTCTTTCATGACAGAAACCGTTTGTGAAAAATTTGAACAGTGACGGATTCCGTTAAAACCAATCTCTTTATTATCTTTAAATGTTTTATATTCAAGATTGTTTTCTTCATTTGCATTGAATTGAGATGTCATATAGACAGTGAAAACAATACTGTGATTATGTTTTAATTTGGAAAGTTTAAAAGTATAAATAGATTGTTTTGTGATTTCTGTTTTCTCTTCACTGATTAATTCCAATTTCTCGCCAAAGTCAGTATTCCATAAATACTCATTAAAATCTTTTTCTGTTAATAGGCTTAACATCTTCTATCACCTCTCTTTAATTTTAACATACCTTATTGTATATGTCTAGCCACTATACAATGCAATACCTTCTTGATATAATGTATAGAAAGAGAGGATATGATTTATGCCAAAAGTAAAAGCATTGAACAATAAAGGTGAACTAACATGGTGTACTGCTAAGACACCTGGCAGTGGTAATTGTAACCATGTATTACACCAATTAGACGGTATGACTGACGAGCAATTCCAACAAGAAGTGGATAATTACAATGAAACTCTGCAAAAAGCAAAAGACCTGCTCAAAGACGTTGGTACTACATACACAAAAGAAGATATTGAAATCCTTGAAAATGAAGGCTTAGTTGAGATTTACTACGCAACACGTGGTAATAAAGAAATGTTTAAGGACGCGGCCAACAACATCATCGAGAATGGAGATAGTATTATTATTGCTGATAGTAAAACAGAATTAGATAAGAAACTCTATTCTGTTTACTTTGACAAAATCGAAAGTGATATTGCAGACAAGTTAGATAACGGTGAAGAGTCTGACTATGGTTCAGTCAATACCGAGAGTGAGGATAGAGATAATCCTGAATATACAGAGTACTCCATTGATTTTACTTATCATGACATGGACGACTTAACAACAGATAATACAGTTGAGGGCTTAGATATCAACTTCGACAGAGTAAACGGTAAATACTACGCTGTAAATGTGTCTGACGAATAAAGGTTACTATATAGTGTAGTAATCTTTTTCTTGTCATTGTTCAAGAAATGATATATTATATACTTTAAAAGGAAAGAGGTAATCAATGAAAAAGAAAAATATGATTAAGAAGGCGTCTGTCGGCGTATCATTCCTGATGTCATCTGTACTTTTATGTGGAAGTGCATTAAAGACTTACGCACAAGCAGATTTAACACCAGAAGAAAGCCAGAAATTAACAGAGTTTTTAGCAACACAACCTACAAACGGTGCAAGAACAAGTTTAGGACTTACAAATAATGTGAGCCATAGTACTTACAAGTTTAAGGGTGTAAACAACTTTACTTCTGTGTTTGAAAGTCGTTCAACAAAGACCAAGTTAGATAAGGACTACGATTTTGTGTTGGGTGACGGAGCCCATGCAGGAGAAACAGTACATATCAAGAATTGGCAAGACCTAGATGTGTTTGATATATCGACTGCTGATACTTACGGAGCAGACTATGGAATGGGTAAGTATCTATTTGCAAAACAGGTAACATTTGTAACAGATGATGGTACAGAGTTCATAGAACATAATGTTGCTTTACCAGTTGATTTTGATGGTGGAGAACGTTATGACAAGACTGCATACCCTAATAGATATGTGTTTGATTATCCAATTGAAGAAGAAGATTCACGTTTTACTCATGATATTATGGGTGTAGAAGACATGGCTGCTTCAGGAGGAACTGGCTATTGGCAAATAACTGCTACTGTCAATGAGGAAATTCCTTATGATACGATTGCTGAAATTGATGAAAATTTAAAGCAGGGAGAAATTGTAGAAGTTACACAAGGTGCAATTGGTAATAAGATTGGTACATTTAACCTTACAGTTGGTGATGATTTAGGTAGTAGATACTTAGATTATGATGCTGATGTGATTTATAACGACCTAAAAGACTTATTTAGCACTTCATCAATTCAAAAAGATGCGTTCTTTGTTCGTGATTGGGGAATGGCTACCTTTATTGAAGGCGGTTCAGTAGACCCTAAAGAGAGATTGTTACATGTAGGTATTGACTATACACAATACGTGACAGAAGATGGCACTACATTAAAGAATAAAGAATATGGTGTACATGAGAAAGAAACATTTGATGGTTACGAATATGTTACAACACGTACTGAGGCAAATGGTGATACGGTTCATGTGTATAAGAGGGTTACTACTCCTGCTCCTACTCCTACACCAGAACCTGAGCATCCAGTTGAAGATAACACACCTGTAGTTCCAACTCCAACACCGGAACCAAATGTACCTGTTGAAGAAACACCAAATCACCCAGTAAATCCTGGCAACCCTGCTGAGGAGACACCTGTAAATCCTACACCAGAGCCAGAGGTGCCTAACAACCCAACAGAAGACAACAAACCAAATGCTCCTGCAGAGGAAAGCAAACCAGACTTACCTGTGAACGACACTAAGTCTAGCGTTGTACAAGAAGGTGGTACACCACCAACTGGTGATAGTATCTTAGCATACGTAGCAACGCTATTCGGCAGTATCATGTCAGGTGTAAGTATCTATGTATTAAAGAAGAAGGAAAGCAAATAGGCTTTCCCTTTTTCGGATTAGGCGTTACCGAACGTTCTATTCACCCGAGAGTACATTTGTATTAAAAAAGAGCAACCTGCCTTGGATTGCTCTTTATTTGTATGATAAGAGGTATATGTCCTAAACGTTTTACCACAACGGTAATAGGTGTTTCCTGACACTTCACTGATTTAAATAAGTACTTTATCATGTGGACTTAATATCATTGAGGAATGCCTACTACTGTTCATCTACCACGCAAGTAATACAGATGACACAGTTTTATACAAACAACTTAACAACAAAAATAAGAGTAGGCTGATGTACCTACCCTTTTACTTTGCATTGGCAAGACTTAGCAATTCTTCATACTCGTCTTCCGACATCTCTTCGATAATATCATCACTCTTTGAGTGAATGACCTCGTCAAGTTTCACCATCGACTGGTTATTGTAAACATTAATATTACCTTTACCATATTTTTCTTCAAGATAATCTCTCAAAAAATAGTCGTCTGCGAAGAAACCTTGGGCAATGAATTCCTCATCATTCAATGAAAGGCCTATGCGACCTCTTGGGCTTCTAGGTACTAGGGGCCCGAGTCCGGTGTTGAATACCATTGTTGATAATGTTGGGTCAAGAGGTCCAGCACACATTCTCGCACTCGCATTATTACGCATAGCCATAGTGATACCTTGGTCTAAAGCGACACGCTGGCTCCATACTTGTACGTGTACCATTGCGGCACGTCCTAGACGATAAATACTTTCAATCGCTTGGGTGCACTGTGCTTGATACTGGGCGTTCATTTGCCCTTGTTCGTCTTCTTTACCTGCTTTGATAGGAGACAACAACTCACCCGCCTCGTCTACAATTACCATGATTGCCTGTGTTCGCTCTGATTCAGGTATGTCCATATAGTTTACAACATCTCTTTGGACCATTTCTTCATACCTATCCATCATTATCTTCTGTGCATAAGTTAAGATAGAGGCCGCATCCTCATAGGTTGTACCAACAGGTACACCGAATTTTAAGAACTTACTACCTTCTACACGTTTTAAGTCAACAATCATTAATAGCCAATTTTCTGGTCTCAATAGACAGCCGTTTTCAATATTTCTAAGTAATACAGATTTACCACCACCTGTCTTACCTGCACCGATAACCTGTGGGGCGTTTAGCATACTTGGAGGCTGTATGTCTGTTTCTCTGATACCCAGTTTGCCCATCAGTTTCCATTGTTCACCTACAGGGTCATAGCCGATAACTCGTTCTTCTTTTCCTGTTTCTGGGTTCTTAATTACTACACCACCCTTAGACGATAGTCCTAAAGGGAAATAGTAAGGAGAGATATTTTGATTAAAAATATACTCGTTGCTCCATGGTGCTTTTGTTGGCAATGGGTCAAGCAAGATTAAGTGTAGATTATGATTAATAAAATCCCAACCGTTTGATGGATTTAACTCCCACTGACGACCGGCTCCTAGTTCTTTAGAAAAAGCACTTAATAGGGCCATCTCATTTGAATTATCTACACCGATAGGTAGTTTTAATGTAATCTTATTCGGATAGCCTCCACTATCATAACCGTCTATTGTAAATTCATATTCATAAGTATATGTACCTGTTTGAGGATATACCTTACCAATCCACTTTGACTTTAAGAGCATACAGTTTTCAACAAACTCATTTAACTTAGGATTATCGAAAGATTTGCGGGTTGTTGTAATCTGCATATCATCTTCCCAGTCCTCATCAGGTGCATAAAAGAACTTACCTTTACCCAAGTTTTCACTCAATGACTGCATAAACTGGATTTTGTTCTTCTTTTCAAAACTTGGTGAAATGAACCATTTTATACTTTCTGGATATTCATTGGTATCATCCCATTTAATCTGGAACTCTGACTGGTAATTTCTGATTGTGACAGTTGGGTCGATTAAGCCCATGTACTTCTTCTTAAACTGTAAGAACTTATTAATAATGTTTAATTCATTATCTCGCTTTTGCTTTAATAAAACACGTAAAAGAATACTCCATACAATACTTAATACAACTGCCACAAGCAATGCCTTAATATCACCAAAAATGAGTGTTAGTAGCATAAAAAGAATATACAAACCAATATACAACTTTTTATTTAATTTTAATTCAGGCCACAGTGTTCTGGAAAAAGCATATTTATGTAGAGCCTTTGTTTCTTCAAAGAACGTTTCCTTAGGAATGGCATCCTTATTCTGCATTCTAGCAGGTCGTTTCTTATTATCGCTTTGAAGTATCTTGACAAGTTGTTCTAAAAGTGTCCAGAAAGACAAGAATATAATTAAAGCAATTACTCTAATAACCATAATTTATTTCCTCTTCTGATTTTCCCAAAACTCGTCAAAGGCTGCAAACGGGTCTTTTCTGTCAAACTTCATTAAGACTAATTTATCAATATGCTTTTTTGCCTCTTCAGGAGTCTTAAAACCACCATTCTTCATCTTGCTTTCTAAGATTAATTTTTGGTAGTACATCTTCCATTTATTAGAGTCTCTTAATTTTTGTAGCAACCCTTTTGTATCTGCTGGCTTCTTTTTGAATGGCATGTCTGTTTTACCTCTCTTCTATTTCGTCATCTCATATATCAAGAATATGTAGAAGAGGGTTAGGTGTGGGAGAACGGTTTTAAGCGTGTTTTTACTTAAACCTGAAAATGTATCAGCCCGTTGGTTTTAGGTCTAAAATAGGTCTAAAAGTCGCACGGACGAGGGTATAAAACGGTTTTCAGCAAATAAAAAAGAGTAGATTTTTTCTACTCTTCTGGAATTCTTTTAAATATGACAGTCCACAAGCGTTACTGTTGTATGAGGATGTGTTTCCTTCAACTCTTCTAACGTCTTATTGAAAAACTTTGTGTATTCTTTTAAGGAGTCACCTGTCGTATCCGACATCCCAAACCAACCCATCTTTCCTTGTTCATGCCACTCGCCATCTAACAACATTGCGAGTGTGCTAAGTGATGCTTTATCTTTTGCAAACGTTTCCTTATCACCAAATGTGTCTTTGTAATAACTATCTTTATACCACGAAGTGAAACCGTCAGCATATTCACCATCTTTTAATGGTTGCTTGTCAACAACAACTTCCCAGAAACGCTTTGCCTTGTTGTACAATTCTGTATCTAATGACAAGTCTAAGTCTTTGACTTCACACTCATCACATCTTGTACCATCTAACTTCTTTAACATGTTAGACCATCTTCCACCAATCTGATACCAATCCCATTTAGCGTTCTTATTTCCTAGATAGTATAGGTTGCCTTCATTATCATGCTCGGAAGTGTCAAATTCTAACTCCTCTGCACGTTCTAAGTATTCTACAAGATTAGACTCATCTACATGGTCGTATGGGAAATCAACATTGTGTTCCTTGAAATACTTTAGTACATCTTGTACACTCCAATCAAGTAATCTATCTTCTTCTAAACCTTCAAAGAATGGGTCCATCCATTCATCTACTGACTTCTCGTTTTTTATGTCTACTACTAATACTGTGAAATGTGAATGTCTTTAACTCTGTCTTGATGGTGAATTTCATAAGTGTGTGCCTCTTTCTTTTACAGGATTATATTATCACACTTTTTAACATTTGTAAATAGAAAAGGTGAGATATTTTTAAAATATCTCACTTACTTCTAAAATATAGGCGCTGTCAGCAGGACTCGAACCTGCACTCCGTTTTTAGGCGGACTGGTTGCTTAGCAAGCAACTCTCTTCACCAATTTGAGTATAACAGCAATTTTTATTCACCACTAAACAGTGAATATGATTTTATCTACCATGACAAGTTAAACAACTTCTTGCCTACGGTTTTCTTTCTAGTGTCCAGTACTTCATAGATTGATTTAACTTTTTCAATTTCTACACAAGTCTGGCACTCTCCCCATTCATCATGAACTAAGAAAATGCCTTCAGCACAAATAGAAATCATATTAAACATCGTATCATGTGATGAGTCCATGGTGCGTGCAAAAAACATACGACCAGTAATTCTTTTATCAAATAATCTTGAAATCTTTATTACGTTTTCTAATGTCTTTCCTTCTAACATATCTAATCTCCCATTTACGCTATTTCAATTACCACACTTAACTCACTACTACCTTCGCACATCTCGCCATCATAATTCTCGTAATATTCCGTATTATGTTGAGGCGATACTAATTTGATTGTACTATCAAGAAAGTTTTGTGGGATAGTCGTTAATTTAGTGTCACTCCACAAAATTTCATTGTCTTTGATAATACAAACACTATCTACACATTCTGCGTCTAAAACGCTTAAAAACTCTTTAATTGTCATATTTAAACACCTCTTTATCTTGTGAAATTTTCAATAGAATTAACAAGTACTTTTGCGTTGTTAATGATGTTATTAAGAGTACCTAGAACCTCATTATAATTTGAATGTGTGAATGTGTTAAAATAGAACTTATTAATCTTCCCAATCAATTCAGAATCAATGTTAATGTAGTCTGTATCATCTTGACTTAACATAATTCCTAATTTAAATTTATTGATTTGCTTCATACCATGGAATGTATTATCAATATCTTGTACAAATTCAATATCTAAATCTTTTGTTAATTGCTCTACCATTGTCTCAATGTTTTCCATGAATGAATACCTCTCTTTGTTTATGGATACATTATAATATAAAGAGGAAATTCTGTAAATAGATTTTTAAATAAAAAGCACCCCTAGAAAGATTTGAACTCTCACCAAACAGTTTTGGAGGCTGTTGTGCTACCATTACACCATAGGGATATTTAATAAAAGTGGTTCCTCATGGGGTTGAACCATGTTCTTTGGTTTTTCAGACCAACGCAATTACCGAACTTGCTCACAAACCATAATGGAGATTCGGGTGAGGTTCGAACTCACGATTAGTGGTGTTGCAGACCACTGACTTATCCACTTGTCCACTGTGCCATGTTAGAGATTTTTAATAATTGAGAATCCCTAAAACTCACTTGCTTAACTTATCTGCAATTGTTGACGATGCGTAGGATTCTGGTTTAATCTTATATTTGAAACTATAAGCAGTCACCCAACCTTCTAACTCTGAGATAAATTCAGCGGTTGCACCTTTCGTTCCAATGTCCATGTGAACTTGGAAATCAATATTGCTATCCTTATCCAATACATCAATACCATATTTCTTTAACTCTTCTGCGATAAATACTGCTGTGTCGATAGACATAGATGTTTCCCTCACTAATTTCTCATGCAACATGTTCTTACTGAACTTTGAATGAGTGAACGTACGAGAGAAGAAGATTGCCCCATTTGTATTTCGATGAACTACGATAGCAAGAGCAAATTTTGTCTGACTTCTTGTCATTGAGTCTGTACCAATCGCAATCTCGTATTTTGCTTTCGTATCTACTGAAAGGTAGTCTACAATGTACTTGGCTGCTTCTTCCAAACTCACTTTACCATGAGTGATACTATTTAATTGTAAGTCTTTTGTTACTTCAAAATCTTTTGTACTCATAAACTATTCCTTTCCGTTGTTTAATAGGCTTCCTCGAAGAGAATCGAACTCCCATCCCTTGGTTCGTAGCCAAGTACACTATCCATTATGCTACGAGGAAATATAGTGCCCTTGGTGAGACTCGAACTCACACGCCGTGAGGCATCGATTTCTAAGACCGACATGTCTGCCAATTCCATTCACAAGGGCATAAGGGGTAGTCTACGAGAATTGAACTCATATTTACAGGGCCACAACCTATCGTGTTAACCGTTACACTAAGACCACCAAGTTAAACTCCGTCTGTTATCTCTATAAACTTGACAAACTCCTTGTCATATTGGGTAAATAGAGTTTTAGAAGTTCTATATGAATTTTGAAAACGAGATTTCAAACTCGTAGTGCTCCCGACTGGACTCGAACCAGCACGCCATTTCAGGCAGAGGATTTTAAGTCCTCTACGTCTACCATTTCCATCACGAGAGCATGGCTGTCCGGGCAAGGGTCGAACTTGCGATGTGTGAGTCAAAGTCACATGTGTTACCACTACACCACCAGACAATTTTTAATAGGTACCTGTGGAGAGAATCGAACTCTCAATTTAAACTGATTTTGAGTCAGTTGTGTCTGCCAGTTGCACCACACAGGCATGGCTGCCTAAATATGATTCGAACATATATTTAATGGTTCAGAGCCATTCGTGCTACCATTGCACCATTAGGCAAAATTACAAATCTTTAGAGAGTTTTAAAAATCAACTTTGCAGGATAATTCTCTATAGGGAAATATATGAATGTTATAATACCTTTTTCTTTTAAATAATCTTTGATATTGAACAAGATGTCCATAATTAAGTCTCCTTCGTATTGGAACTTATCACATGATTTCTTATAATTAAACCATTTACTGAATCTCATCTCACTACAACTTATTACTAAGTTAAATCCTACATCATTCTTGTTTTCTAAATTTATGATAATAGGATTTTCTTCTGAAATAATATTACAGAAATAATAATTTACGATAAATTTCAAACTATACAAATCAGATTTATTTTTAAAGAAAATTTTACCTTTAATCATATATTCTCCTAAATGGTACTCCCAACGAGATTCGAACTCGTGATGCACGGATGAAAACCGTGTGGCTTAACCTCTTGCCTATGAGAGCAAATGGTGGGGTAAGAAAGATTTGAACTTCCAACATCCGAAGACACCTGATTTACAGTCAGGGACGCTACCAATTACGCTGTATTACCCCAAATTAAGTTTTTGAATTGAGAACTTTTAACTCAAAGGCGCCGGTTGGGTGAATCGAACACCCATCCAGTGGTTACAAGTCACTTGTACTAACCGTTATACTAAACCGGCAAATGGCGGTTGTAGGGGGAATTGAACCCCCAATCTCCGAGGCGACAACTCGGCGGATTAACCACTCTCCTATACAACCAAATCTTGAATTTTGACAATGAGATTTCAAACTCATATTTAGCACCCTTGGTGGGAATCGAACCCACGATTAACGCTTTAGAAGAACGTTGCCTTATCCGCTTGGCTACAAGGGTATATTTAAGTGGAGAATACGAGAATCGAACTCGTCTGGTATCTTGATTGCAAGTCAAGCGTCCACCCCATGCAGACCCATTCCCCATTTTTAATAGAATAAAAGGACAATTCTTTTTGTGTATACCACATGTTTAAGAGTTGTCCTGCATTAAGATTAAATATTTAATTTATTATTAGTTCACACTAACTCTTAATACAAGACGGTCCTTCTGTAGTATACCAATAAAACGCTACGAGGCTATCATGTCTAATTTCAGTATTCATTTGTGTTGACTTAATGGAATTTGATAACATAGCGTTTTCTCCTTTTCTTTCTTTTTACTTTCTTTATATCAGTTTTTAGTGCGGGTAGAGTGAATCGAACACTCGCCTCATGTCCCCAAAACACGAACACTACCATTATGCAATACCCACATGGAGCCGGTGAGGCGAATCGAACGCCCATCTTCTGCTTGGAAGGCAGTAATAATAGCCATTATACGACACCGACAATATTCAATGGTAAGATACATCGCCTGTAACTCAAAGGCGGTTTCTTTTTCTAGTATTTGCATTTGTCCAGGAAAGGCATAGAAACCTAAGTCAATATCTTATCCTATCTAGCAACCGAACCATATATTTAATATTTAAACACTTTCTTGTTTTCGGTGTTCATTCACCTATCTGGGAGAGAAAGTGCTAAACTCTCTTTGGACACTCCATTAGTGAGCCAGACGACCACTAACTTCATTGTGCAATATACTTACATTTAATATTACGACACTTTACCAATGTTAATATCAGTAATTTTCTTGGGAACGTTCGGATAACTCTTATTCTTTTACAAGAATTACCATCTCCGAACTAATTTACCACGGTTGTGCCATTCCGAAGTGAAGTTAATGTCACCACTCATGACAATAATATTATACAACAATTTTTACTCATTGTACATAGTTTATATCAATTTTTTGTGTTTTTTTATTTTTTTTGTTGGCAATCAGAGTTGAACTGACTAATTACACATCCCGTGCCAACATATATTTAAGCCTACCTTCTGTGTTCTACCAACTGAACTACCCAGCCTTTGGACATTTAACCTCACGCCAGGGTTGGACTTGAACCAACGGCCTACATCAAGTGTAGACTCTTATATATTCTCAACTTTAACCTTATACCTGTTGAGCGATTGAGTTAATTACTCTCAATCTGTTTTTAAAAAGTTTCGAACCTTTTTAAGGAAAAATATCATTTACGAATAGTTGGACTCGAACCAACATCCACACAGAACCGTTATGCGTAGTGTTACTAGTTACACCATATTCGTGTGATGATATTTCAGCAGAGAATAACTACTCCTTTGTGGGAACATTGTACGCAGGTATTCTCTGGTGAAACACCATCAAGATGTTTCATACAATACATTTTTGGTAAGTTTTACTCTATAAGACAGTGCTTACCGAACTGTAGTGTCTAACTCATCTCTGTAACCAAGACAAGTGTCGGACTTCTCATCGACAAAGATAGTCAGAGTTTTGAAATTACTGACACAGAGTTCTTTTAGCACTCTCAACTCAACTCAATCAGTAATCACAGAGCAACGGTCTTGAGCATTCAACCGAGGGTGTGTATGTGTCTCTTCTAACTATCATAGGCAAGATTTCTCTAACCTGAGTCTTGTAAACAATCGTACCTTTACGGTACAAGGCTATTGACCTAGTGCATGTTTACATTTGTACCTCTCTCTTGTTTACGAGATTATCTTATCACAAACAAAAGGAAATGTAAATAGTTTTTTAAAAAATTCTTATAAATTGTATGCCTTCTTAACAATTTCACAGATTTCGTCAAATTTCTTTGCTATGTTAAGTGCTTCATTAATCTTTTCTTCTGTTATTGTTTCGCTAGGATATTTACTCAATAACCACACTGTGCTACCTTTATAAACAATATCTACAGAGGTAGTATAACCACAATACTCATTAAGACGAACAGTAATAGATAAATCATCATTAGGTTTAAATTCAAATTTTCTAGGGTAACTAATTTCAACATGATTATTACTTGAAAATTTTATTGATGTGCCACCTCTAAACTCTTCCTTAATCATAGGAGCAAGCAATTCTAAAAGTCTATCAGTATTTACATTCTCAATCGCAAGTCTATATCTACCAAGTCGACCACCACCATACAACTGAATTAATCTCTTTTCATAAAGGTTTTCTCCTCTATGATTAGTACGGTATCTACCAGGTAAATTAGATAATCTTTCTACATTATACTTTACCTTAAATGTATAGAGTGTCTCTGTTGCTGGGTTGAATGCATGTACTATTGTTTCATACATACCTTCTCCACAACCTTTATATGCATTAGATGTTTTACTAAGTTCGTTCATAGTACTAGTCAGTAGTTTACCAGTGAAATTAAGATGTCTAATAAGATACTTTCTTAAATACGACATAACATCGTTCTTGTCACCATGAAAATCTTTGTCTGGCTTACGATAAAAACTGTTTTCTGTTAAGACATTCGATTTTTGCGTGTATAACTTAATAGTACAACTCTTAACCATCTTTTTCATATTTATTGAAAGTTCCCTTCTTAGTTAAAATTCAGCGACACTATATTCTGGGTGTTTAAATTCTACATCATTAGGGTCAACTTTTGACAGAATATCATCTAAATTTTCTGTACTACATTGAAAGAAGTTATTATCTGCTAATTTCTTCAGTAACAAGTTTAATTGCTTTTTTAAGTCATAGTCACCGTAAATAGTTCTATATCCATTGTTTTCCTTATATTGCAAGCAACCAACGTGTTCTTCAGGCATTGAGTAGATTTCGTCAACTATCTCTCCATCTATAATACCTTTCATAAGAAATCTATGACCACAAAATCCACCATATATGGCAGTATCGAATATGATAAAGTGTCTATCAGTTGTTAATGGTTTTACCGTTTTTAAACATTCAAGTAAATCAACATCCTTATTAGTAAGGGTTACTACTAGTTCAAAATCATCTAAAACAGAGAAACGATTGATTACGTAGTCTGGTGTTTCGTTTTTCTTAAAGTTATCAACGATATTTTTAATATCTTCTTTAATTGTTTCGATATTGTCATCAGTAATAGTACTAGAATACAAGACACCTGCAAGAAATTTAAAAACGCTACTATACGTAAATCTTTCTTTATTCCCAATACACAAACCAATCTCAACACGATTATTTATAACTACTAGAAATAGTGAATTTTTCTCTCCACTAAATCTCCAGCAGCCCCAATCATGTTCAAAGCCTAGTTGTCTAAGGAATTCTTCAATCAATCCATCTTTTCTCATGTCAGAGGCAATTTTTTGCATTTTACGAGATAACTTAAGTATCTCATCCTTTGTTGAATTAGTGTTCATAGTGAAAGTTCTCCTCTACACGATTATCATGACATATACACTCAAAGTGTGTTAAATCTGGTGTTCAGTTGTGAGGCTCGAACTCACCGATTTTCCTGTAACCGAACATGAGTGTGCCTATATTTATACACCCCACACCTTGGTGTCATGATTTAGATTGTTTGCCCACTTGTTGGTCTATTACTTTTCACACAATCTCGGATTTGCAACCAGAATTTGCCAACAACTGCGATATTCCATCGCTCATACAGGTCTTGTTTACTTTGCTAACTATTTTAACTCCCTAGGAACGTGCTAAAGATATTAAAAATAATTGCAATGACGCGTTCTGACGTTCTTCTCATTTGGCTATTCGCATCGAGCCGGTAAGGCGTCCAGTCGTGAGACTTGAACTCACTGATTTTCCTATAACCGAACATGGGAGGGGTTGTCATATTTACACATGCACATTCCCCACAAAGCATGTTTTAAATTGCCATACACACTTGTTGGTGTACTCCTAAATTATTACTTCATCCTGCAGAGACTTTTCATAATAGTTTCCTTTTTTATTACGACAATTAAGGCTTGTTTTGAGCCTGGTCCAACAACTTCGGTATTCCTCCGATAATACATGATTTGTTCACATAACCACATCATTCATAAAATACAACAAGAATGCCACACTCCTGTGTTGTTATATTTTATTCCTAAATATTGGAATTACATGCTGTGCGTTCTCGCATTCATCCTGTTTGGGTATTCGCACAGACCCTTAAAGAGAGCGCCTAATTTCCTCAACCAGACGTCCTCGCATCTCGTGCCTACAATCGTAGGTGAGTCAGGCAGGTGTTACCCTGCAATTTTAAACTTCAATTAAATTCCCGGACGGCGGCAACCAATGGGTTATTTTATTAATCAAAGTTCAACTGTTCTTACACTTTTATCGACAAAGCATCAAACACTGATACATAGACGTTAACAGTTTTAATCGTTTCTATGTATTACCCAGCAACAATTCTATCCTCTTACAACCCGTTGAATTGTGACTCCGGTCTCACTTAAGAATCCCCGCTGGTATTGATTTATCTTAAGTTTGTCCAACTATAGCGTGGTCCTCTATCTTTAATCAACTTCCAACTAAGGCATGGACTCTCCATTTAAATCCGCTTTGCTTATTTAAGCATATTTTTTGACACAGTAACAATCCTTAAGCGGTTACTCTATTACCACGGTCGCGGTGCCCCGAAGTTTGTTTAATGTCAGTACTCATGACAAGTGGACATAGATGGAATCGGACCACCGAACGACCGTTATGAGCGGTCAGTTTTACCATTAAACTATATGTCCATATTAAGCGAGCATATTGAGAACGATGGGAGTCGAACCCACTCATTTTTCTTACCATCGAAACACAGCGCCGACATGGCTGCCACGCTCACCAATACGTGCCTCGTTCTAATATTACTCTATAATCTTGAATAATTGATTGTGCCATTTCTTTATTTATTCCCTATGACTCACTTTGATTGCCTCTAGAAAATAGCATTTGTGTAGGTACTAAAATAGGTTGATGTAGCCCTGACAGGATTTGCACCTGCTGTTCTACACTTGAACTAGTCTCCGGCAAGAGACTACCGAGTTCGCTTTTTACGCGGTTGGAACTATAGTAAAATAATGTATAAAACAGAGAAATAATTACTTGAGTTCTCGGTCCGCATGAACTATACACCACTTACTGGTGTACTTCCATACTGTTGGTAGTAACTACCACACCGAGATTAGATAGATTGTCTAAAAGACTAACCATCCTCTCGGTGCTAACAGCATCCGTGTTTAATGAGCGATATGTTCCGTACCCGCTCAATAGTACCATCATATTCGCAGAGTGAACATCTCTGTCTGCGTTTTCAAAACCACAATGGTCACAGTGGTACTTTCGTTTATCTAAACTATGTTTCGTCAGACATCCACACTCTGGACATGTTTGAGTTGTTGGAACTGGACTCTCTAACATAACATTAGAACCATTCTTTTTTAATTTTTCCTTAACTCTTCCTAAGATTCCATGTTGAACTTTTCTTCCGAAACTAAATCTACGTTTAGATTTCTTCCGTTTCCATTGATTTAATAATTCATCTTGGAAACAGATGATGTAGTTATTCTTTAAAACGTGATTTAATTTATTGACTACATCATTCTTCTTATTGTTCTGATACTCATAAATTCTCTTAATTCGATTTAAGGTCTGCTTGTACTGGTTAGAACCCTTAACTTGACGATTTAACTTTTTCGTCAAACCATTAAGTTGTTCACTTTCTTCCAAGTAAAAGTTTACCTTAACTCCATTAGAGAACGTCAATTGGTCTTTTATACCCATATCCAAACCAAGAACTTCTTTTTCTATTTGAACTTCTGGTTGTTTGTTGGAATAGACGGTTATGTTAATGTAGAAACCTGAAGGCTTTTGAATGAGTTTAGCGTTGGCGAACTCAACTTCATTAAGATTGATTTGTTCTAAACCACTTACTACTAAAACACCAATCTTTTGAATATTAATTTTATTATGAGATTTGATGTTGTAAGTGTTTCCAAATTGCTTCAAATCAATCTCATTGCATTCCTTTTTAAACTTTAACTTCCCAACTTTTAGACCTTTGCCCTTAGCCTTTGAAAGATTAGATAGGTCAGTTTTAATACTGTCCACAACAGACTGTTTCATTTGAGAGGAAAGATTTTTAATCTCTCTAGTTTCAAAAGAACCGTTAACCTTAACTTGAACTTTAGATGTATCCTCAATGCTTAGTGTTTCAGATGCTACAACTGCATTATGTAGCCACTTACCTTCTAAGAAACAACGAACGATTTTCTCATACTTAGCACGAGAAAGTCTATTCTCTTGAACTTTTGCGGAGATAACACGACAATCCATTTGAGAACGGCGTTCTTTTGTGGCACGAAGAGTGTCTTTGATTTTCGAGTTCTTCTCCTCTGACATACGTACCTCTTTCTTCTTGTGTTCTGATTACATTATCATTATACAAAAATTTTTAAGAGTTGTAAACCGTTAAATTATGAAAATGTGCATTTATCCAATATATTTGCATAATTCTTTATTTTTAATCAAATCTTCATCAGACATATTTAACATCTTCACAGAAATTACATAATCACTTGGCAACTGGTAAGTCAACACTGATACATTAACATCTTGGCCCACAATATGCCACGATATGTTTACATCCTTACAACCATTAAAGTCTAGTTCTCTTGTGACCTCAACAATGTGCAACAATCTTCTTTCAAACATCTTATCAAGGTACATGACCTTACGCTTTAAGATTTGAGATAGCATTTTAATTTCTGAAAGTGAGAAATCTTCCAACCCATGTTCTACTAAAACCTCGTCCATAGATTCCCATAGTTCAGATACAACGCCGTTATCAATAGACGTATAGTAAGGTGTTGCGAATGTTACGTCACCTCTACCGGCGTTTACAGGTAGTTCCTTATTAAACAAAATTTTAAAATCATCTGCGTTATCAAAGCCAGAGTGGAAGAATACCTTTACTGATGCCAGTTTATAGACATCTCCATACTCTCTGTGTTGTTCTAGTCTTTGAGTTGTTAGAATAATGTTCTGTTTAGCAACTCTACCAAAACGAATGACACTCAATGTGATATCATGAACTAACTTCTGGCCTTCTTTTGACATATTTAACGTGTAGAACTCATCAAAGCATAGCATTAATCTTGTTGGATTATATTTACCAACATGACTTGTAACCTGACCACAAACAAAATAACTATTGGTTGCTTTCACTATTCTCTTATACCACTCATGTACTAATAACCATCTCTGTTTTCCGTTTTCATAATAACAAATAATATCATCTGGCATATATTCTCTACCGTTGATTACAAAGGTTGTTATTTCTTTACCAACCAGTTCTGTTAGAGTATGTACTCCTGCGTTACAGATTAACTGATTACGGAACTCTTGTTGTGCCTTAACCACTTCATAAAGAGATTTTAACTCACTCTCTGTCATATTTGCACTATCGTTAAGTAAATAACCTGTAATATCCTTAACTGTGTCAAAGTCTGCTGTATGTTCATCTACATATAATACATCTAGGTCATCATATTCTGCTTTTGCATGTCGCAAAATTTCTTTAATTGTTCTTGTTTTACCTGTGCCGTAAATACCGACAAGTAAAATTGAACTTTCTTTATCTAAATCAAGCGTCATATTACGCTCTGAACTAAGTTGAATATCCATACTTTTACCCTCTATTAAATTTTTCTAAATTAGACCTAACACCTCTTGCTTGCCTGATACATAGTCCTGTGCTAATCTCTCTATACTATCATCTTGAATAAACAACAAGGCCAGGATAGTATAACATACATGTAGGTATATTATCGTGCTTTAATATCACTAATTTGTAGTCACCTAATATATATTCAGTTCTCATATGTTACCTCTTTATTTAAAAGAGCAATTTATATAAGACTGCTCTTATGTTTTTATGATTGCGAGGGCAGGAGTTGCACCCGCGGCCTCTAGGGTATGAACCTAGCCATCTACTACTGATATACCTCGCCATATATAGAGTTTTTATCAACTATTGCCCACAGGATTTTCATAGTTGATGGGACTACCTCTAACCCATTCGCTCTCATTTACCCTGAAGGTATTCCACCTTCAAATAAGGGACTTTGTTCTCATAGGATTTTAATGCCAATATTCAAGTGAAAGTCATTTGCCCAGTGCTCGGCAATCACAACTGAATTTCAGCAACCTCATATAGGTAAGTTCAAAACTGGGATTTATAAATTGTTTGGGACACCTTACCACACCCGAAGAGGCCCTAACGGTTGCAACCTATTTTTAGATACCTCTACTTATATTATACAACTTTTTAGCAAAAGTGCATAATCTTAACTAATTTTCTTCTTTGTGTTCTTTGGATTCCTTGATTTTCTTTTCCACAAATTGCTTACCACCGAATAAATTGTAAACAACTAGTGCCAAGAAAGAACCTACAAAACTGTAAATAATAAACATTACTCTTCACTCCTTCTGCCAACTAGGCAATATTAGGTTTAAATGAATTGCTATCACTTAAACCCATAAACTATATCAGTTTTTTATGCATTTTAATCAACATTTAAGAACTCTTGCAATTTGAAACCGTAAAACTTATGACCTTTGTACTCTTGCCATTCAAAACTGCCTCTAGCACCGTACTTATTGCCTTTTTTATTTTTAAATTTTTCGTCAAAAATATCAATCGTTTCACCGTTTAATAACTTTTCAATCTCTTCTGCTGTAAACTTATGACCGTTCCATTCGTCTTTAAACTTCACATCTTCACCCTTAGAGGTCTTGCCTTCTTGTTTCGGTTGAGTCATAGGTCGTTCTACCTTAATAGATTCCCTGTTCCCACGAACAACAGGTATCTCTTTTTCAATAATAGTAGCCATTTCTTCTAAATGCTTATCAATACACTCAAACTGACCCTGACCGATTTTCTTCATAATAGCCATGACATGCTCTGTTAGTTTTGTACCACCGAATAGAGTACCTGCTAATAATTTATGCTCGATAGAGCCGTATTGTGTCAGAGATAATAAGCCCTTATGGTTACTCATTAACGGGTAACTTGCCTTTTCACTCGTGATTTGTGATAAAGTACTCGTTCTTGTTGCACCTGTACCAACGTTGAATTTCTCTAACTGTTTCATCAACCATTTCATCGTTGGTTTACTTGGTTTAGGTGGTTCACCCTTATATACAAACGGACTAGCCTTTTTACCGATACCCTTAGATGTGACCTCTTCTTCATCATCTAAATCTTGACCATATACTGCTTTCCACCCAGACTTCTTAGGTATATTTACTTTTGCAATAAATGCAGGGTAATCCACAACCTCGCCTGTCTGTTGCTCGTATTCATAGTCCTCTGCCAAGATTGATAACGCTGATTTTGCTAACATGGTATAAATCGCAACACCAATCTTACCGAACCTTGCCTCTAAATCATTAAGCGACTTAGGAACTACCTCGCCAGGTCTATTGGCTCCGTGAGAACCTTCTTCCTTAACATGTGTTGCTCTTGCTTTTTTATGTGTCAATAAATCAATATCGACACCGATAACCTTAGCGATTTTTGGAGCCAAAGCAACTAACTCTAAAAACTGCTCATGTGTAATTGTATGGTCATCTGTTCTTGGGTAAGTAACAATAGACGCCTCATACATCTTCTGGTACGTTGACAAAACATTCGCTGGTTTATATCCTCTACTTGCTAAACTTGCTGATAATGAAGCCAAGTCCAACATCTTAGGTGGTGCTGTTTTCTTCATCTCGCTCTTAACACATCTAACAGCACTTGGTTTATATATATTAGGAACCTTAGACTCCTCATCGAACTTAGGCTCTTTTTCATTAATATAGATATTACCGTTGTCATCTCTAAATCTATTTTGAAAATAAAATACAGTCTGATGATTATTAACCAATTCTTCTTGATTGCCTACAAGAGTCACCATAGCACCCTTTAATCTACCGGTAGCCAGTACAGCCTTAATAGGACTGTTTAAAGTTAATACTCTCGTTGCCTGCATAGACATATAATCCCACTTACTTCTAAACAATGCTTTTTGATAAGGTGGCCAATTCTCTAAATCTTCTATAACCACAGGGTTGGCCAAGGCAGCCTCAATATCACGCTTGCTTTCTGACACGTGGAATAGGCGTTTAATGACCTTGCCTCTACATAACTTATTCTCTATTAATACTTCGGCAGCGAGAAGGTCTCCCTCCCCAGTTTCGTCATTGTCGGTAGCAATCCAGATTTCAGAACAGTCCTTAGCCTTCTCCTTAATGTTATTAATCACATCTCTGCAACCATCAGCGACAGCCCTTTTCCATTTAAAATCTTTATAAGACCAAGGTAAAGATGTCAGAGACCACTTGCTGTACGAAGGTCCTGCGATTACGCTAACGTCAGCCCATTGATATAGATGACCTCTTGCATTAACAATGACAACATCGTTACCTTTCCATTTAAACTTCTTGTCTACACTACCACCCATAGCAGATGCGTAGTTGCGAGCCTGCGATGGTTTTTCACACAGAATTAATATACTCATAATCTCTCCTTTTGCCTAGGTATGAACCCTTATACTCCTAACGTAGGAACGGTTTTAAACGTATTTTCACCTAAATCTGTATAATGTATCAGCCCTTTTATTTTCGCTTAAAAACAGGTCAATAAAGTTGCACGTTTTCTTCCTAGTTTTACGTTTCGGCTATATTTTTAAATTGAAATTTTTTGCTTAAATAAGGGAAAAGGCGATGTATTACACCGCCTGTTCCTGAGTTTATGTTAAAAATTTATCAGATAGGCGATTTTAGACAGTTGTCTCTGTTGTCATCTTCGAGGACGACCCTAATACGGGTATTCAGGACGACTAATCCTTAACCTGTATATTCACCTTGTCTTTAAAAGTAAGTTTATGTTTGCTGTAGCCTATCTTTTATCATCAACTGCTCTTCTGCTGTTGTTGATAACATTTATATCAGTTTTTAGTGGGTTTCAAGACGGTACCCACTAAACCGTAATTCTTAAATACGAACTCTGTCGTATCTCTCACTCTGTAGTGTTGTTAACATCACCATCACTGGGTCAATCTTCTGCTTTACTACAGTTTCGCCCTTCTCATTGACTGTTGTTTCGTACTGTGTACCGTCAATTACATTCTTAAATAGAACAGGTGAGTAGCCACCTACCATAGCAACGTTAGTACCGTTCTTATCTTCTTGAAACATACCACAATGACTTGTACGCACATTCCAGTACACGATAGCAGGCATTTCGTAACCATGTTCTGCAAACTTCTCTGTCCAATCACGATGTAAAGTGTCACGACCACTAGCATAATCAAATTGCATATCAGAGATTACATACAACTTATTAGGAATATCTGATTGTGAACAGTTGTTCTTAATAGCAGTATCTAAGATTAATCCTAGCACCTTATTGAAATCAGTATTCATACCCCAATCTGCTCGTTGCATATTGTGAATCTTATCAACAATATCTTCACCTTGAACCTTTACAAGTTCTGGTCTACTAGAGAATGTGATAAATCTATTCTTAAATGGTCCATTACACTTATCAGCACAATATAAACCAAGTGAGATGGCAACTTCCATAGGCATACCTGACATAGAACCAGATGTATCAACTACACAGATTCCAGTTTCGTTGCGACCCTCAAACCAGTTAGGCAAGTTCTGCCACATAGCATCGTATAAATAGCGATTGCTTAACGATATGTTGTAGTTGTTCATAATCTTAGAAACAATATCAACAGGAATTAGTGTACCAGCGTTAATCTTAGCCTTACCTGTCATAAGTTCTTTTAGATACACCAAATAACGTTCCTGTGCCTTACGCATGAATAATTCACGATAAACCATCTGTGCTTTAGATGGCAACTTAGAGAAGTCGATATCTTCATAACGATTTTCTGCAATCTTAATTTCAACTAAGTCTAACGCTCTACGTAACTTAGATAAAGTCTTACGATACTCACGTTCAGACATATTAAGACCATTTACAATCTTTAATGCTACCTTACGTGTATTCTTAACACCATTATTTGCAGATGGTAACCACTTAGCCAAAAGACTTGGTGCCCCACCGTTATTAACAGACTTAACATCTGCCTTTAGTGTTTCCTTGATTAAATCAAGAACATTACGTTCAACTGGTGTATCTAATAAACATAACAAGTCATCATAACGACCATAGAAAGCAAAGTTATCTAAGTTCTTGATAACTACTTCTGGCTTATTCTTTGCTAAATAGTTCATGATAACACGGAAAACTCTACGTTCACCCTGTCCACCACGAATATCACGAACATAAAATAATAACTTCATCGCCAACTCTTTATCCTCTGCATAAGCAAGATTAAAAGTCTTGATGATTGTATCTTCATCTGTTTCACGGAAAGTTGCCAATGTACTAAAAGCATCTAATAAACCACTCTTAGTTGAACGTAGTGCAATCGCACCGTTCTCTGTTTCTGTATAATTTAACTCGTTTTCTAATAAATTTGTAAAATTCATAAATAACTCTTACCTCTTTTCTTTTTTCTGACCAATAGAATTTTTAATGTTTTGCTGTTAGGTAGGAAAATCACTCTAAACCTTTATTTTTTTCTTTACCATGAGAAAGTTTTTATTTTTTTGCTGTTGGTTTAGAAAAGTTGCGGGAGTAGGACTTGAACCTACAACCTTCGGGGTATGAACCCGACCATCTACCATTGATAATATCCCGCCATATGAGAAGGCTTTTATAAGGTGCCTTCATACCCTTACACTTATATTATACAACTTTTTTATTACTTTGCAACAAAATTTTTAAAAACTTCAAAAATTCGCCCGCCGTGGCACCTATGGTCATATATACCTAAGGGCTGACGCCTTATGGCCACTAGATGGTATAGGATTAAGTAGTTTTATAAAGGAATATCCCTAAGGCATAAGAGAGCAACGAGCCTAAGGTCTAATAGGTTTAGAGTTAAGAATACCTAAGACACAAAGTCTAAAGCGTAGGTATAAGATGGTTAGTAGGTCTAGGATAGTAGGTGTAGGTACTAAGGTTATTTACTAAGGTTATTGGACCTAGGATAGTAGGTGTAAAAGAATATACTTAGATGAATAGGATTAGGTGAAATAATAAGAAGAGTCTATTGGTGATAGTTCTAATCTTGATATATTAAGTGAAGATATAAAAGAACTTATGGTCTATTGAAAGTATAAAGGGACAATAGGACTACCGGTATTATAGGTGGTCTTATTTTAGGCTAAAGAGTTGAAATGATAATGTATTAAGACTGTTAAGGTGGAATTAAACATTAGAAGAGTAATTATCTTAAAGGGTACTATCAATAGGAGTTATCCTAGGAGTCTCTTGTTCTAAGAGTATTAGTGATAACAGTTTCCTGATAGGATTAAGGGTACTAGTATTAGTGGTTTATGTTCTAGTAGAGATACGCTTTGGTGTTATTAGAACTAGTAGTTCCAAGATGTATTGGTTCCAAGAGTTATTACTACTAGTTCCAGAACTATTAGAAGTTGTTTTAATTCTAACAGTTCCAGAAGTTATACCT
>ERZ773267.452-NODE-452-length-27518-cov-12.366457_pt1 | contig 27518 bp, 31 predicted proteins | sample MGYA00511959_ERZ773267 | MGnify/ENA primary metagenome ERZ773267 (study PRJEB29015, sample SAMEA2738165) | human oral metagenome | biome: human oral; feature: human-associated habitat; material: saliva | place: China | collected 2240 ... | reverse complement strand
CGTCCAAAAAGAACGCGACAAACAAGCCGACTACCAAGCTAAGTACGATGCGACCGTAGCACGCATTGATGAGATGAAGAAGTTGGTGAAATAAACGCAGAAACACGGTGAGAAGCCGTGTTTTTTGGTATAATGATTTTACATTTTTTAATAGAGGTTGCTGTAATGATAGAAAATTTTTCTTATGATTTCCATGAATTTGACTCACTAGTTAAATTACCTAATAATATAAAGAAAATAGATGAGAGAATAAATACAATATTGCTTCAATTGAATGACAAATCAGTGGATGAAATCATACATATAATAAAAGTTAGTAATATCGTTGGAGATTTAAGTTTAGGTAAAAGCAGAGATTATAAAAATCGGTTGTTTGAAAAAATTAGTTCATTTGTAGAAAATAAATTTGACATGGAGAATAAATTGGTATGGAAGAAGTTCAAGGACCAAGTTTCTATTTTAGACCAATTATATTTAGATTTCATTACCTCAAGAGAAAATTATTTTAAGAAAAATCTTACAAAAGTTGAAATTGACTTATCGCTCATTTTAATATGCATAGAAAAACTATTAAGAAGTTATAATAGTAATCATATTTTTGAAGCCACTAACCATAATGAGGTAGACTTTGAAGCTAGCATACATATTCGAGATACCTTAAAAGGATATTCGGCTGAAATACTTAAATATTTTATGTTTTTGGATATTTCTTCTAAAAAATCAAATAGAATATATTGTCCAAAAGATGTTGAAATCATATGCAAGCATTTTGAATTTTATGATGAGTATGAAAATATTAAAGATATTATGGAATATTTTAGATTTTCACAGATTGAAATAAAAGAAGAACCTCATTTATGTATTGATATTATTGGGGAAGAATTTAATAGAAGTGTATTAATTTCAAATTTTCGAGAGAAGGGGGCTAGGCATACTAGATATACTCGTCTAATTAGTAACTATAGTAAATCTGGTATAGAGAAAAAAATAGGCTATGATGTAAATGATTATTATAGTGTGATGGAACTGGAAAGAATATTTGGAGAAGAGTGGAAGTCTTATGAATTAGATGGAATTTCTGTAGATTATTGGAATAAAGCATATTTATTTGTTAGAAAAATATCCAATAAGAAGCTAAGTAAAGAAAACGATATTAACCAACTTGATAAATTATGTATTGTAAAGAGTAAAACACAATGGACATTAGAAATAAAAAAATTTCTTAAAGTATCTAAAGAAATCGCAGAAAAAATATTAGATAATTTAATATTCAGTAAGGAATCTTATGACTTAATTGATACACCTTTTATTGAATTAGGAGACTGCTTAGCAATTATTCCATCGATTTCTCAGGATACCATCAGTGCATTTGCAATTATTTCAAATTTTTCTAAGCGTTTAAATAATTTGAATGATTTATCTAAAAAAGGATATTTTTTAGAAAAAGAAATAACATCAGTGTTGCATGATGAAAATCTACGTACAATTTCTAACCTAAAAGATAGTTATCAAGGGGAGAATTATGAAATTGATCAAATATTCGCTATCGGAGACATTGTGTATTTGGTAGAGTGTAAGACACTACCATATCCATATACTGTGAAAGAGCATGCTGAACAATTATGTATGATTTACGGATATCTTAAAAAATTTGAAAGAAATATAGATTATTTTATGAGGAATAGTCAATTATTTACTAGCAAGTTGGGGATAGAGAGGGTTCGTGATTTTAAAAAGATTTTTATTACTTCCACAATGCTAGGGAAAGCTGATAATTATAATGGTATATACATTGTTGATGAGGCTTCATTTAGTGCTTTTTTGCGTAGATATCCTCCTGTTGCCTGGGACTTTTGTAGTGGTAGAAATATATTCACAAAAGATATTCCTTATTATAATGGAGAAATAACAAATTCTAAGATGTATCAGTTTTTAAAACGACCTGCTCCGATAGATGCTATGGAAGAGAGGATTAGAAAAGTAACAATTAATCACAGTTTATGTACAATTAGCCAATGTTATTTTGAAAATCAATTAGAATATATGAGTGTAGATGATTTACACTTAATAAATAGGAATATTGATTTTCCTTGGTTAATCTCGTGGAATAGTTTGTAGTGATTATATGGAATATAACATATGTTTGTAAGTTTATGAGCTTTAAAAGAATTTTTAAGTTTTCTAAAATTTATATATCTATTTATAATAATAAAGAAAGGTTAGTGTTTCACTCTACATTTTCATAGTGAAAATGTTATACTAGAATAGTTACTCAACATAGAAAACAGCTTACTACCTAACAATTTCTGTAAGTTCGAACAGACCTAAGAAGTACAACATTGCAGCTTTCTTCTCAGGTATTGGGGGAATTGAGTTGGGATTTGAACAGACCAACGAGTTCAGAGTGCGTACAGAAATGAATCTGATGTTCTAGTATCTAACTTATTCCATATAAATCTTTTGCAACTTTATGGTATAAAGACTCTGGGGTTTCTGTGATGGATAAAACCATTATAGAAATTCTGGAGTCTATTTTTTCTCTTCCCCAGCCCACACTTATGTTATAATATTGTCAGTAAAAGAGAAAGTAGGAGCGTGTATGAAAACTCCATTTATCAGTCGTGAGCGTTTGGCGGAGCTGACCGCGCAGTTTCCAACGCCCTTTCATCTATATGATGAGAAGGGGATTCGAGCGAGAGCGCGGGCTTTGCATAAGGCTTTTGCTTGGAATGCTGGTTTTAAGGAATATTTTGCTGTCAAGGCGACACCAAATCCTGCTATTTTAAAAATTCTCAAGGAAGAGGGCTGTGGGGTGGACTGTGCCAGCTATGTGGAGCTGCTCATGAGTCAAAAGATGGGATTTGCTGGGGATGAGATCATGTTTTCGTCCAATAATACGCCAGCCGAGGAGTTTCGTCTGGCGCGGGAGCTGGGAGCGACCATTAATCTAGATGCTTACGAAGACGTGGCTTTCTTGAAGGAAGTGGCTGGGATTCCCAAAGTAATCTCTTGTCGCTACAATCCCGGCGGTGTCTTTGAGCTGGGGACTAGTATCATGGATCATCCGGAGGAAGCTAAATTTGGTATGACCAAGGCGCAGCTGATTCAGGCTTTCAAAGAGCTTAAGGAGCTGGGAGCAGAGAAATTCGGCATTCATGCCCTCTTGGCCTCCAATACTATCAGCAATGACTACTATCCAGCACTGGCTCGCCAGCTTTTTGCATTAGCAGTTGAGGTTTTAGAAGCGACAGGAATTAAGCTAGACTTTATCAATCTGTCTGGCGGTGTCGGGGTCAATTATCAGCCTGATGGCGAGGAAAATGACATTGCGGTCATCGGTCAAGGAGTTCGTAAGGCCTATGAGGAAATCTTGACACCAGCTGGTCTGGGGCAGGTCAAGATTTTCGCAGAGCTGGGTCGTTTTATGCTGGCTCCTTTCGGTCTTTTGGTGACCAAGGTGACTCACAAAAAGCAAACCTATCGGACCTATCTGGGAGTGGATGCTTCTGCGGTTAATCTCCTGCGTCCCGCTATGTACGGAGCTTATCACCATATTACCAATATGGATCGACCTGAAGGACCAACGGAGATTGTCGATGTGGTCGGCAGCCTCTGTGAAAACAACGATAAATTTGCCATCCAGCGGGAGCTACCTGTCAGCCAGATTGGCGATACACTGGTCATCCATGATACTGGTGCCCACGGCTTCTCCATGGGCTACCAATACAATGCCAAATTGCGCTCTAGCGAGGTTCTCCTAGAGGAAAATGGTCAGGCTCGCATGATTCGTCGGGCAGAGAGAACAGAAGATTATTTCGCGACTCTCTATGGCTTTGATTTTGAAAAATAGAGATAATTTGGTATAATAAAGAGTAATGTAAAAAATGAAACAGGAGTTCGGATTATTATGAATACATTGTTAGCAATTTTATTGATTATGCTGGCTTTCTTTGGTGGGATTTTGCTGGGTATGTACTTGCTTCGCCGTCAGGTCGAAAAAGAATTTGCGGAAAATCCACGTCTCAATGTAGAAGCAGTGCGGATGTTGCTCAGTGCTAATGGTCAAAAACCAAGTGAAGCACGCGTTCAACAAGTTTACCGTCAAATCATCAACCAACAAAAAGCAGCAGTTGCTAAAAATAAAAACAAAAAATAAGCTTCTCTCAGCTACCCTTTGGTGGCAGACGGAGATTTCTATATAAAAAATGGGGATTTGGGCTAGGCTTCCAATCCCTTGTTTTAGAAAGAAGACTGTATGGATAACCGACCGATTGGATTTTTGGACTCTGGGGTGGGCGGTCTGACTGTTGTCCGTGAATTGATGCGGCAACTCCCCCACGAGGAAGTGGTTTATATAGGCGATTCGGCTCGGGCTCCATATGGTCCTAGGCCGGCGGAGCAGATTCGGGACTATACTTGGCAGTTGGTCAATTTTCTCTTGACCAAGGATGTCAAGATGATTGTTATTGCCTGCAATACTGCCACAGCTGTTGTCTGGGAGGAAGTCAAGGCTAAGTTAGACATTCCTGTCCTCGGTGTGATTTTGCCCGGAGCCAGCGCTGCCATCAAGTCTACGACTGGTGGCAAGATTGGGGTCATCGGGACTCCTATGACGGTTCAGTCCGATATTTACCGAAAAAAGATTGAGGCTCTCTCTCCTGAGATGGAGGTGCAGAGCTTGGCTTGCCCTAAGTTTGTCCCGCTGGTGGAGTCAAATGAGCTCCAGTCCAGCCTGACTAAAAAGGTGGTCTATGAGACTCTCCATCCTCTGGCGGGTAAGGTGGATACTCTTGTTTTGGGCTGTACCCACTATCCTTTGCTTCGGCCGATTATTCAAAATATGATGGGTCCGAGCGTCAAGCTGATTGACAGCGGGGCTGAGTGTGTACGGGATATTTCTGTCCTGCTCAATTATTTTGAAATCAATCGTAGCCGCGAGAAGCACGAACTGAACCATCGTTTTTATACTACAGCCAATGCTAAGAGATTTGCGGAAATCGCTGAAAACTGGCTGAATCTGAAAGTCAATGTGGAGCATGTGACCTTATGACAAAAAACATTTATGAATACAAAGATGCCTCTGACTGGTATGTAGCTGAATGGGGACAAAGTGCCTCTTACAGTGAATTTGAGCGAGTGCCAGCCGAAGCTTCTGAGATTTTAGACCGCTTAGAGAGTGTTTTGGCAGAAGAAGAGCCAGGCCTGCCCTTAAATATCACGGTCATTCGCTATGGCTCAGCCTTTCGCTTTTTGACCTTCTTGCTGGATATTTTAAACCAAGAAACGGATCGAAAGTTGGAATTGTTACAGCGACAGGGAGCCCTTCTCTTGGTTGAAGGAGGGAAACTCCTCTATGTCCATCTGCCGCAGACTGGTGTGGATTTACAAGCCTTTCTGGGAGCAAAAGATGTCAAAGACACCCTCTTGATTGCGACGCGCAATGAGGGTAAGACAGCAGAGTTTCGCAAGCTTTTCGGGAAGTTGGGCTACGAGGTGGAAAACCTGAATGATTATCCTGATTTGCCAGAAGTGGCTGAAACAGGCATGACCTTTGAAGAAAATGCCCGCCTCAAGGCTGAAACGATCAGCCAGTTGACTGGCAAAATGGTTTTGGCAGATGATTCCGGCCTGCAAGTGGATGTCTTGGGAGGTCTACCAGGCGTCTGGTCAGCTCGCTTTGCTGGTGTTGGTGCGACAGATGACGAAAACAATATCAAGCTCTTGCATGAGCTGGCCATGGTTTTTGATATTAAAGACCGCTCTGCTCATTTCCACACGACTCTGGTGGTCGCAAGCCCAGATAAGGAATCCTTGGTGGTCGAAGCGGATTGGCCGGGCTATATTGCACATGAACCCAAAGGCGAAAATGGCTTTGGCTATGATCCTTTGTTCTTGGTCGGAGAGACAGGAAAAACATCAGCTGAGCTAACGATCGAAGAGAAAAATGCCCAGTCCCATCGTGCACAAGCGGTGCAAAAATTAATGGAGGTATTTCCAGCATGGCAAAGCAAACAATCATCGTAATGAGCGATTCCCATGGGGACCGTGCCATTGTCGAAGAAATGAAACATCATTATCTAGGAAAAGTCGATGCTATTTTCCATGATGGAGACTCAGAGTTACCTTTTGAGGATGAAGTCTGGGAAGGGATTCATGTCGTAGCGGGTAATATGGACTTTTATCCTGGCTATCCAGAGCGGCTGGTGACAGATTTGGATGGGACTATTATTGCCCAGACCCACGGGCACCTTTTCAATATCAACTTTAGCTTCCAAAAGCTGGATCTGTGGGCTCAGGAAGTGGGGGCAGATATTTGTCTCTATGGCCATTTGCATGTTCCAGATGCTTGGATGCAAGGGAAGACTCTCTTCCTTAATCCGGGCTCCATTAGCCAACCTCGTGGCTCAATCAACGAACGCCTCTACGCTAAGGTAGAGATTGACGATGATCGCTTTAAAATTGATTTCTATACGCGAAATCATGTGCTCTATCCAAGCTTGTCCAAGGAGTTTGCCCGATGATTGCTAAGGAATTTGAAGATTATCTGCTGCAACATGAAGACACTTTTTTGACACCTGGGGAGAATCTAGCGGTCATGATTGACACGCACAATGTGGATCATGCTATTCTCTTGCTTAGCCAGATGACTTATTCACGCATTCCAGTGGTGACTGCGGAGAAAAAGTTCGTTGGCACCATTTCTCTTACGGACATCATGGCCTATCGGATGAGGCATGAGCTGGCAGAGGAAGAGTTTATGTCTATGGACATTGTCCACATGACACGAAAGGATGGTTTGACGGTCGAGCCAGATTACCAGATTGCGGACGTTTTGCACAAACTGGTGGATGAGTCTTTCCTGCCTGTTGTGGATAAAGAACAACATTTTTATGGCATCATTACTAGAAAGTCGATTTTAAAAGCTGTTAACTCGTTGATGCATACCTTCACGAGTCAGTATGAGATTTCCAAAAAATGAAAGAACATATCACTCCTTTTTTAGAACAAAAAAATATCTCAGAAAATTCAAAATTAGCCTATTCTTACGACCTGGAGCAATTTGTCAATGAAATCCATAGCAAGGTGACGGAAACCAATTTGCGGATTTATCAAGCCTCTATCAAGGATTTTAAGGCAGCTGTCCAGAAGCGGAAGCTCTCTGCGGTCAATCAATTTCTCTACTATCTTTACGAGAACAAGATGATTGGGGAATTTCACCGCTTGACCCTGCCCAAGGTCGCTATTTCCAAGGAAATGGAAAGCGAGCTGATGGACTTGTCAGCCTTTTGGGAAACTTCTGCGGTACCACAAGGCCGGCTGATAGCGCTCTTGATTTTGGAAATGGGTCTCTTGCCAAGTGAAATCCTGCAGGTCAAGGTTGAAGATGTCAATCTTGATTTTCAAGTTTTGCGGATCGAGAAGGCTGGGCAGAAGCGAATTATTAAGATTCCTGAAAGTCTGACGAGTGAGTTGGGCGCTTATTTGTCAGGGACTTATTTATTTGAAAAGAATGGCAAGTCCTATTCACGCCAATGGGGCTTTCGCCAACTGGAGGCTTTCTTGATTGAGCAGGGGCAGGCCAGCTTGTCAGCCCAAAGCCTGCGGGAGCAATTTATCCTGCGCCAGCGGGAAAAAGGTATCGGTATCTACGACATCGCTCGTGATCTGGGCTTAAAGACAGTGATTACATTAGAAAAATACAGATAAGAATGGATATCAAGTTAAAAGATTTTGAGGGGCCGCTAGACTTGTTGCTACACCTCGTATCCAAGTATCAGGTGGATATTTACGATGTGCCTATTACCGAGGTCATCGAGCAATATCTGGCTTATGTGTCTACTTTGCAGGCCATGCGGCTGGAAGTGACGGGAGAATACATGGTCATGGCCAGTCAGCTCATGCTGATCAAGAGTCGCAAGCTCTTGCCCAAGGTGGTAGATCAGGTGGATTTGGAGGACGATCTGGAGCAGGACTTGCTGAGTCAGATTGAGGAATATCGGAAGTTCAAGCTGCTAGGCCAGAAAATGTCCCTCCAGCATGAGGACCGTGCTCTTTACTACTCCAAGCCCAAGCTGGAGCTGGTCTATGAAGACGCTGAACTCCTGCATGACAAGACAGCTGTTGATCTCTTTTTGGCCTTTTCCAAGGTGATGACCAAGAAGCAGGAGGAGTTTTCCAAGAGTCATACGACCATTGTGCGAGATGAGTACAAGATAGAGGACATGATGGAAGTAGTGCGCCAGCGCTGTCAGGCTCACAAACGTCTTGCCCTGCAAGATATTTTTGCAGAAACCAAAGACATGAATGAGGTGATTACGCTCTTTTTAGCAACCTTGGAGTTAGTCAAGGTGCAGGAGGTGCAGGTCATTCAGGAGGAAAACTTTGGAAATATTTATTTAGTAGGAAGAAAGAATGAGTAAATTAGCAGAGATTGAAGCCCTGCTTTTTGTGGCAGGGGAAGACGGTCTGAAAGTTCATCAGCTATCAGAAATCCTCTCCTTGCCGCCGACTGGTGTCATCCAGAGTTTGGAAAAATTAGCGGAGAACTATCAGGCAAATCCTGACTCCAGCTTGACCTTGCTGGAAACCTCAAAGACTTATAAGTTGGTCACCAAGCCTGAATTTGCTGAGATTTTACGAGAGTATTCGCGGGCACCGATTAACCAGAGCTTATCCCGAGCGGCACTGGAAACCTTGTCGATCATTGCTTACAAGCAACCCATTACAAGGGTGGAGATCGATGATATTCGTGGGGTCAATTCCAGCGGAGCGATTTCGAAATTGCTGGCCTTTGAGCTGATTCGGGAAGATGGCAAGAAGGAAGTCATTGGCCGTCCCAATCTCTATGTGACGACGGATTATTTTTTGGACTATATGGGCATCAATCATTTGGATGAATTGCCGATTGTGGACGAAGCGGAGCTTATTGCTGAGGAAAGTCAGCTTTTCGGAGAATGACAAGTTCATCCTATAAGGGACCATTTTTTGAATATTACCAAGCTTTGAGGGAGACATTTCTGTCCCTATTTGCCATTTCTCCAGCTATTAAGGTTGTGAAAATGGTCTTTGTATCTTGTGAAAGGACAATATCGATGAGAATCAATAAATACATTGCCCATGCGGGAATTGCCAGCCGGAGAAAGGCTGAGGAGCTGATCAAGCAGGGGCTAGTGACCGTAAATGGGCAGGTGGTGCGTGAGCTAGCGACTACCATCAAGTCGGGCGACCGAGTAGAAGTGGAAGGCCAGCCCATTTACAATGAGGAAAAGGTCTACTACCTGCTCAACAAACCGCGCGGGGTGATTTCCAGCGTGACCGATGACAAGGGGCGCAAAACAGTCGTTGATTTGCTGCCGCAGGTTAAGGAGCGGATTTATCCCGTTGGCCGACTAGACTGGGATACTTCTGGTGCCTTGATTTTGACCAATGACGGTGACTTCACGGATGAAATGATTCACCCGCGAAATGAAATTGACAAGGTCTATGTGGCGCGTGTCAAGGGTGTGGCCAATAAGGAAGTTCTGCGTCCGCTGACTCGTGGTTTGGTCATTGAGGGCAAGAAAACTAAGCCAGCTGTCTATGAGATTCTCAAGGTCGATCCAGTGAAGAATCGCTCGGTTGTTCAGTTGACCATCCACGAAGGGCGTAATCATCAGGTCAAGAAGATGTTTGAAGCTGTGGGGCTGCCTGTGGACAAGCTTTCACGGACTCAGTTTGGACATCTGGACTTGACGGGTCTCAAGCCGGGTGAAGCACGTCGATTGAGTAAAAAGGAAGTCAGCCAGTTGCATAATTTGGCTGTGACTAAGAAAAAATGATTAAGAAAATATTGATAGCGCCGGTTCGTTTTTACCAGTGCTTTATTTCCCCTGCCTTTCCGCCTTCCTGCCGTTTTCGGCCGACCTGTTCCAATTACATGATTGAAGCCATTGAAAAACACGGAGCCAAGGGGATATTGATGGGCTTGGCCAGAATTGGTCGCTGCCATCCTTGGTCTAAGGAAGGGGATGATCCAGTGCCGGATCATTTTAGTCTTCGGCGGAATGATTCTAAAACAGACGTTGAGCGGAAATAGCCTTGTTTCCGTTTTTTGCTAGAGAATAAAGTCCAGCCTTAGCAATTACTATCAGCTTTTCAATATTTTTGTTATAATGTTTTTTATGAGAGTTGTTTCAGGAAAGTACGGGGGCAGACCCCTCAAGACATTAGATGGCAAGACAACGCGACCTACGACAGATAAGGTCAAGGGCGCGATTTTTAATATGATTGGGCCATATTTTGATGGTGGCCGGGTGCTGGATCTCTATGCAGGCAGCGGCAGTCTGGGGATTGAGGCGGTATCTCGTGGCATGGATTCCGCTGTTTTGGTTGAAAAAGATCGGCGGGCACAAGCTATTGTGGCGGAAAATATTGCCATGACCAAGGAAGCGGCGCGCTTTGAACTACTCAAGATGGAGTCGAGTCGAGCCTTGGAGCAGTTGACCGACCAGTTTGATCTGGTTCTGCTGGATCCGCCCTATGCTAAGGAGCAGATTATTTCGGATATTGAAAAAATGGCGGAGCGCAAGCTCTTGAGTGAGGATATTATGGTTGTTTGCGAGACGGACAAGTCGGTTGATTTGCCAGAAGAAATCGCAGACTTGGGTATCTGGAAGCAAAAAATATATGGAATTTCAAAGGTGACGGTATATGTCAGATAAAATCGGACTCTTTACAGGGTCATTTGATCCCATTACCAATGGACATGTGGATTTGATTGAGCGAGCTAGTCGACTGTTTGATCGCTTGTATGTGGGCATCTTCTACAATCCTCACAAAGAAGGATTTTTTAGCATCCATGCGAAAAAAAGAATGGTTCTAGCGGCTTTGGCGCATTTGGAAAATGTGGAAGTCATTACTTCCCATGATGAATTGGCGGTCGATGTGGCAAAAAGACTAGGTGTGACTACTCTTGTCCGTGGCCTACGCAACGGTCAGGACTTGGACTATGAAGCTAGCCTACATTTTTTCAATAAGGACTTAGCACCTGACTTGGAGACCGTTTTTTTGCTGAGTCAGCCGGCCTACCGATACATCAGTTCTTCAGCGATGCGGGAATTGATTGCTTTTCAGCAGAATCTTTCTGCCTATGTACCAGCGAGTGTGATTGAGGAGTTAGAGAAAAAAGATGAATAATGACGTGACAAATCCGAAAACGATGACGAAGGAAGATAAACGTGGTTTAAAAGTCATTGGTTGTGCTGTAGTGACAGCTACTCTCCTGACGATTTTCTTCTTTTTTTCTATTCTTGTTCCCCTGCCTTACTACATTGAGGTGCCTGGAGGCGCAGAAGACATTCGGAAGGTTCTGACTGTGGATGGAAAAGAAGATCAGGCGCCAGGTTCCTATAATTTTGTAACTGTTGGCATCCAGCATGCGACCTTTGCTCATCTGGTCTACGCTTGGCTGACGCCTTTTACGGATATTTATTCAGCTCAGGATATGACAGGTGGCTCAAGTGATGCTGAGTATATGCGCATTAACCAATTTTATATGGAAACGTCGCAAAATATGGCCAAATACCAAGGTCTCAAGGCTGCAGGAAAAGACATCAAGATGAACTATCTGGGTGTCTATGTTCTGAAAGTAGCTCAGAATTCGACCTTTAAAGGGATTTTGAATATTGCGGATACGGTGACGGGAGTCAATGACAAGACCTTTGAAAGCTCAGAAGATTTGGTCAAATATGTGAATTCTCAGGCCTTGGGCGATAGTGTCAAGGTGACCTATGAGGAAGATGGAAAAACTAAGACAGCGACGGGGAAAATCATCAAGCTGGAAAATGGCAAAAATGGAATTGGTATTAGTTTGATTGACCGCACGGAAGTCAACAGCAGTGTTCCGATTGAATTTTCGACCGAAGGTATCGGTGGTCCTAGTGCTGGCCTCATGTTTAGCCTAGCCATCTATACTCAATTGGCCAATCCTGACCTGCGAGACGGCCGCGTGATTGCGGGAACGGGTAGCATTGACAGAGAAGGTAAAGTTGGAGATATTGGTGGGATTGACAAGAAAGTCGTCTCTGCGGCCAAGATCGGAGCAACAATCTTCTTTGCCCCAGACAATCCTGTCAGCGAGGAAGAAAAAAAGGCTAATCCCAAAGCCAAGACTAACTATGAAGCAGCGCTTGAAGCAGCCAAGGAAATCAAAACGGATATGAAAATCGTGCCGGTCAAAACCCTGCAGGACGCGATTGATTATTTAGAAAAAACCAAAAAATCTTAGTTTCGGCTAAGATTTTTAACTTTTAGAGCTGAACTAAGGATTTATTCTTTAGTAAGTGATTAGCAGTTTTTATTAAATCGTCTGACTTTTTACAAAAAGATCTTTTTCTTCTGGAAAAAGATAAATTCCCCTTGTTTTGTGATAAAATAATATGAAGTAAGATTGATGAATAACAAAGGATAGGTATGCGTAAAGAGATTTCACCTGAGTTGTATAATTACAATAAATTCCCTGGCCCAGAATTTAAGCAAATGGGCAGCAAGATAGTTGCAGAAAAATTTGAGTTTGAATTGGTGGAGAATTATAAAGAGGCCTTTGACTTGACAGCCTTTCACCAACGCTTTTCAGAAATTCTGAACAAGTTCGACTATATTGTCGGCGATTGGGGCAATGAACAGTTGCGATTGCGTGGTTTTTATCGGGATGAGAAAGCCAAGGAAAATGCAGAGAAAATCAGCCGTTTGCAAGACTATCTGCTAGAGTATTGTAATTACGGCTGTGCCTATTTTGTTTTGGAAAATGCTCAGCCAAGACGGGCTGCCTTTGACAAAAAATCCCATCATAAGAGAAAATCGGACAGCAAAAGACATCCAGAAGTTTCTAGGGAACGTAGCTCTAAAAAAACCAAGGACGATCAGCAAAAGCATCGTCCAAAGGCAAACAAGAACAAACAACAGAAACAAGGCAAACAGGCAAAGCAAGCGGCATCTAGCCAGTCACAGCGCCATTTTGTCATTCGTCAGAAATAAAGGAGAAACATGAAACCATCGATTTATAGCTTAACGCGAGAAGAAATGATTGAATGGGCGGAAGCTCAGGGAGAAAAGAAATTCCGTGCTACCCAGATTTGGGAGTGGCTCTACCGCAAGCGTGTCCAGTCATTTGAGGAAATGACCAATCTGTCCAAGGACTTGATTGCCAAGCTCAATGATCAGTTTGTTGTCAATCCGCTTAAACAGCGTATTGTTCAGGAGTCTGCTGACGGTACGGTCAAGTACCTTTTTGAGTTGCCAGATGGTATGCTGATTGAGACGGTACTCATGCGCCAGCACTATGGACTTTCTGTCTGTGTGACCACCCAAGTTGGCTGCAATATCGGCTGTACTTTCTGTGCTTCTGGTTTGATTAAAAAGCAACGCGACCTTAATAACGGTGAGATTGTTGCGCAGATTATGCTGGTTCAGAAGTATTTTGACGAGCGTGGTCAGGATGAGCGGGTCAGCCACATCGTGGTTATGGGAATCGGTGAGCCTTTCGATAACTATAAGAATGTACTGAAGTTTGTACGGACGGTCAATGATGATAAGGGTCTGGCCATCGGTGCCCGCCATATCACCGTTTCGACTTCAGGTCTGGCTCATAAGATCCGTGACTTCGCCAATGAAGGCGTGCAGGTCAATCTAGCCGTTTCACTACACGCGCCCAACAATGAACTGCGTTCTAGTATCATGAAAATCAACCGTGCCTTTCCGATTGAGAAGCTCTTTGCGGCTATTGAATATTATATCGAGACCACTAACCGTCGGGTAACTTTTGAGTACATCATGCTCAATGAAGTTAATGACGGTGTAGAGCAGGCCAAGGAACTGGCAGAATTGCTGAAAAATATCAAGAAATTGTCTTATGTCAATCTCATTCCATACAACCCAGTCAGTGAGCACGACCAATATACCCGTAGTCCTAAGGAGCGCGTGATGGCCTTCTATGATACCCTCAAGAAAAATGGAGTTAACTGCGTGGTTCGTCAAGAGCATGGTACGGATATTGATGCAGCTTGTGGCCAGTTACGTTCTAATACTATGAAGCGTGACCGTGAGAAAGCACTTGTTGAAAATGTTCAGCCTTAAAAATTATCTTACTTCAGACGGTGAGCTGACTGCTAAGGGACGGAAATTGCTTATAGGAGGGTGTGGGTTCTATTTCTTGATGCTCTGCCTCATGTGCTTCCTACCGCAAACGCCAGAGCCAGGAATGGAGACGCCGGGTATCCAGTACTTTGGCCGAGTAGTAGTACTCTTGGTTCCTTTTAACTCCTTTGTCAATATTGGTGAAATTACTTCTTGGATCCAGCTAGTCAAGGTTTTTGTCCAAAATTTGGCCAATATCTTTTTGCTATCGCCATTGATTTTTCAATTGCTTTGGTTCTTTCCAAAGCTGCGGAGTACCAAGAGAGTTGTCTGGCTGAGCTTTGGGATGAGCTTGTCCATCGAAGTGACCCAGATTCTGCTAGACCTTCTCATCAACGCCAATCGAGTCTTTGAGATTGATGATCTCTGGACCAATACTTTGGGTGGTTATCTAGCTTGGCGGGCTTTTCATCTTGGTCAGAAAATATGGAAAAATCGTCAAGAGGACGCTTTCAAGAGGGATTAGCTAAGGAAAAGTTCGGAGTTTATGAAATTTTTTATAAAAAATGATTGTTTTTCTGTTTTTTCTCTTGACAAAAGACTTTAGAAGCTTTATAATTTTAGACAATCATCAGAAAAGTAATAATTTTTTCTACTTTCAGGGAGCCTGTGGTTGGTGGAAACAGGTAGTGGGAGATTATGAAGTGGGCTGATGCAAAAAAATGAATTTGAAACAATAAAAATTCGGTGAGCACACCTTACAGTGCGACTTGTTGTTAGACAAGGCAGAGATATGGAGGCAGTCTATACTTTTTCCATAATTGAGGTGGCACCGCGATTTTACGCCCTCACACAGAGTTTTTCTGTGTGAGGGCTTTTGTTTTGCTTGAAAATAAAGAAAAGAGGAAATCAAGATGACGGAAACTAAAGGATATTTTGGACAATTTGGCGGCTCCTTTGTACCAGAGCCTATCCAGGCCTTACTGGATGAATTGGAAGCGACTTTTGAAAAGTATAAGGATGACCCAGAATTTTTAAAGGAATACCGGCATTATTTGGCAGATTATTCAGGACGAGAAACTCCGCTCTACTTTGCAGAAAGTCTGACCCAGCATCTGGGCGGGGCTAAGATTTATCTGAAGCGAGAAGATCTCAATCATCTGGGCTCGCATAAGCTCAACAATGTTTTGGGGCAGATTCTTCTAGCTAAGCGCATGGGCAAGACCCGAGTCATCGCTGAAACCGGAGCTGGCCAGCATGGCGTGGCAACTGCGGCAGCCGCAGCTAAGTTTGGTATGAAGTGTGATGTCTACATGGGTGCAGAGGATGTAGAACGCCAGCGCCTCAATGTTTTCCGCATGGAAATGATGGGTGCGACTGTTCACGCTGTGGAAACAGGCACCAAAACCCTCAAGGATGCAGTTGATGCAGCCTTTGGAGCTTGGATGAGTGATTTGGAAGCCTTCTATGTTTTGGGTTCGGCTGTCGGACCTCACCCTTATCCGACCATTGTCCATGAATTCCAAAAGGTGATCAGTGAAGAATCTCGTCGGCAGATTTTGGACAAGGAAGGCCGCTTGCCGGACTATGTTATTGCCTGTGTAGGTGGTGGCTCCAATGCTATTGGTGCCTTCTCCCAGTATGTGGCGGATGAAGAAGTCAAGTTGGTTGGTGTTGAAGCGGCTGGACGGGGTCTTGATACAGACCAGCATGCGGCGACCATGACCAAGGGAAGCGTCGGAGTAGTGGACGGTATGAAGACCTACGCTGTCTTTGCAGAAGATGGTCAGGTGGCACCGGTTTACTCCATTTCGGCAGGCTTGGACTATCCTGGAGTTGGTCCCGAACATGCTTTCTTTAAAGATTCTGGTCGAGTAGAATACGTGGCAGCGACAGATGATGAAGCTGTGGATGCCTTGCTTCTTTTGACACAAAAGGAAGGAATTTTGCCGGCAATCGAAAGCTCCCATGCCATTGCTGAAGCCATCAAGCGAGCTCCGCAACTGTCATCTGACCAAATCATCATTATCAATGTATCTGGTCGTGGAGACAAGGATGTGGCAGCCATTGCCGACTATCTAGAAAAACGAAAATAAAATACCCAGCAGAAGAGTAGTAACATCCCTCCTTTCAGAGAGTCTGTGGTTGCTGTAAACAGGCAGGAGAAGTTATGAAATGGGCTGCTGGAGTCAAAATTTTGTCCTTTAGTTGAACTTTTATTACTTTGTTAGCTTACTTTGCTGTAAACCAGTATGCTGCCTTGTACTAAAAGTAACTTAAATGACTATAATAGTAAATGAGATGTGGAGCCTGAAAACTCCATAACTGAGGTGGCACCGCGATGATACGCCCTCACAGGATGAACTGTGTGGGCGTTTTTCTGTATCTCTGTGGCAAGTTATGACAGTGGCTAGCTACTATCTGTCCTTGTGAAATGCGGTCATGGCTAGCAGATTGTTGCTCATTAAACGCTTCTGATTTAAATAGAAAGAAAAAATATGCAAAAGATTTTACCAGCTGATATTTTATCGCCGATTCTGGCTTATATGCGGATTAAAGGCGAGCACAAGGTGATTTTGGAAAGTATTCCGAGAGATAGCGAGACAGCTCGCTTTTCTATCCTAGCTTATAATCCAGTTTTTGAAGTCCGCTATGAAAATGGCCAGTTAACAAAGAATGGGCAAGTAATCGAGGCAGATCCATTAGACTATCTGCATGAGTTAGCCGTAAAGAAAGATCATCATTCAGATCTGCCTTTTGGTGGTGGAGCCATCGGCTTTGTCGGCTATGATATGATTTCCCTCTATGAAGAGATTGGCCAGATCCCAGCTGATGTGATTGGAACGCCGGATATGCACTTTTTCGTCTATGAGAGTTACATGGTTTTTGACCACAAAAAAGACAAGGTCTATATCGTTGAGGAGGCGCTCTACAGTGATAGAAGCGAAGCTGATTTAGCTGCTAGTCTGGAGCTTATCATGACTGAGCTGGCGCAGCCTGCGGCAGATGAATTTTCACCGCTGGAACTGTCCAGTTTGAACTTCCAGAGCCATATCGAGCAGACGGCTTTTGAAAAAATGGTGGAAGAAGCGCGCAGCTTGATTCGGCAGGGAGATATGTTCCAATGTGTCCTCAGTCAGCGCTTTTCAGCAGAATATTCTGGTAGGCCGCTGGATTACTATCGCAATCTGCGTGTGACCAACCCTTCCAACTATCTCTACTTTTATGATTTCGGGGATTATCAGATTATCGGAGCCAGCCCAGAAAGTCTGGTCTCTGTCAAGCAGGGTCAGGTTACGACCAATCCTATAGCTGGTACCAGAGCGCGTGGGAAGGATGAGAGAGAGGATAAAGCCTTGGCGAAGGAGCTGCTGGCTGACGAGAAGGAAGTGGCTGAACACCGCATGTTAGTTGATTTGGGGCGTAATGATATCGGTAAAATTGCTCAGAATAACAGCGTGGAGATCACGAAGTACATGGAGGTAGAGTATTTCCGCTATGTCATGCATCTGACCAGTGTGGTTCGTGGTCATCTTTTGCCTCAACTGACAGCTATGGATGCGCTCAAGTCAACCCTGCCAGCTGGTACCGTCTCGGGCGCGCCTAAGATTCGAGCTATGAAGCGAATTTATGAGCTGGAGCAGGAAAAGCGTGGCATTTATGCGGGGGCTATCGGCTATCTGTCTGCGACAGGGGATATGGATGTTGCCATCGCTATACGCACTATGATTTTGAAAAATGGCAGAGCTTACGTTCAAGCTGGAGCGGGGATTGTCTATGACTCGATCCCTGCCAATGAATACCAAGAAACCATCAACAAGGCCAAATCAATGACCAAGATAGGAGAGATGCAATGATTTTATTGATTGATAATTATGATTCTTTTACTTATAATCTAGCCCAGTATATCGGCAATTTCGCAGAAGTTAAAGTCTTGCGAAATGATGATGCAGGCCTTTATCAAGCGGCAGAAGAAGCAGATGCTTTGGTTCTTTCTCCGGGTCCAGGCTGGCCAGCAGATGCAGGACGGATGGAAGAACTTATCCGCGATTTTGCTGGTAAGAAGCCGATTTTGGGAATTTGCTTGGGGCACCAAGCCATTGCAGAAGTATTTGGCGGAAAGCTAGGCTTGGCTCCCAAAGTCATGCACGGAAAGCAAAGTATTCTGCGCTTTGAGAGAAAATCTTCTATTTATCAAGGGATAGAGGATGGGCAGCCAGTTATGCGCTATCATTCGATTTTGATTGAGGAGATGCCAAAGGACTTTGAAGTGACGGCTCGGGCAGTTGATGACAACTCGATCATGGCTATCCAGCATAAGAGCTTGCCCATTTATGGTTTTCAGTATCATCCAGAAAGTATTGGCACGCCGGATGGCTTGTCGTCCATCAAAAATTTCATCGACTTAGTCAAATAGGGGAAGAATTATGAAAGAAATTATTGCAAAACTAGCAGATTTTAAGGATTTAAGTAGCTCTGAAGTGTCAGATGTGCTAGAGCGCATCGTTACTAGAAGAGTAACAGAAACACAAATTGCAGCCTTTTTGCTGGCTCTCAAGATGAAAGGGGAAACGGTAGAGGAACGGACGGCTTTGGCTCAGGCTATGCGAGGCCATACTCCGCAGATCCCTACAAAAATTCGCACAGCCATGGACAATTGTGGAACTGGTGGTGACAGATCATTTAGTTTCAATGTTTCGACCACAGCGGCTTTCGTATTAGCTGGTGGTGGGATCAAGATGGCTAAGCACGGCAATCGCTCCATTACCTCTAAATCAGGCTCAGCTGATGTTTTAGAAGCTTTGGGGATTAACCTAAACATGGATACAGCCAGCTTGGGTAAGGTCTTTGATCAGACGGGGATAGTCTTTCTCTTTGCTAAAAACCTTCATCCAGCTATGAAATATATCATGCCAGCTCGTCTCAGTCTAGGTGTTCCCACTATCATGAACCTGACTGGGCCGCTTATCCATCCGATGGTTCTAGAAACCCAGCTTTTGGGCACCAGTCGGCCAGATATGCTGGAGAGCACGGCAGAGGTTTTGAAAAACATGGGGCGTAAACGAGCGGTGGTCGTGTCAGGACCAGATGGTCTGGACGAGGCCGGTCTTCATGGCCGTACCCAATACGCTTTGCTAGCAGATGGGGAGATTAGCCTGCACAGCTTTCTACCATCAGACATTGGCATGGAAGAAATTCCTCTTGAAGCAATTCGTGGAGGCAATGCCAAGGAAAATGCGGATATTCTAGTATCTGTCCTGCAAAATCAAGTCAGTCCTTATCTGGAAATGACAGTTCTGAATGCAGGATTGGGCTTCTACGCTAATGGGAAATCAGATAGCATAGAAGAAGGAATAGCTTTGGCTCGCCAAGTGATTGCCAGCGGCGCAGCCTATGAAAAACTTAAGCAACTACAGGAGTATCAGAAATGAGTAAAGAATTTCTCCAAACCATTCTAAAGCAAAAAGAGCAGGAAGTGGCGGCCATGTCTTATGAAGAGCTGCAATCTCTGCGCTCGACCTATTCCCTCTATGAGTATCTCAAAAGTCATCTTCAAGAGCTGCAGCTGATTGCTGAGGTCAAAAAAGCCAGCCCCAGTCTGGGAGATATAAATCTTGCTGTGGATATAGTGGAGCAGGCTCGCACCTATGAACGATGCGGTGCAGCCATGATTTCGGTCCTGACAGATGAGATTTTCTTTAAAGGACATCTGGATTATCTGAGAGAGATTTCCAGTCAAGTGACCATTCCAACCCTCAATAAGGACTTTATCATTGATGAAAAACAGATTGTTCGCGCCCGCAATGCCGGAGCGACAGTTATTCTTCTGATTGTGGCTGCTTTGCCTGAAAAGCGGCTGCAAGAACTCTATGATTTTGCGACAGGTTTAGGTTTGGAAGTTCTGGTCGAAACCCATAATCTGGCGGAGCTGGAAATTGCCCATAGAATAGGAGTCCAGATAATCGGTGTTAATAACCGCAATTTAGTCACTTTTGAGACAGATATCCATACCAGTCTCCAGCTGTCTGCCCATTTCAAAGATGATAGGGTTTATGTATCTGAGTCCGCTATTTTCAGCAAGGAAGATGCTGAGCTAGTAGCTCCTTATTTCCATGCGGTTTTAGTCGGAACAGCCCTGATGCAGGCTGAGGATGTAGCAGAAAAAATTAAGGAGCTGAAAATTGACAAAGGTTAAGATTTGCGGTTTATCAACGGCCAGCGCTGTGGAGACGGCATGCCAGGCTGGTGCAGATTACATTGGCTTTGTCTTTGCTGAGAGCCGTCGGAGGGTCAGTTTGGAGCAAGCTCAGAAGCTAGTTGCCTTGGTGCCAGCTACTGTCCGAAAGGTAGGAGTTTTTGTCTCTCCGAGCTTGTCAGAGCTGCAGGAAGCTATTTCAGAGGTAAATCTGGATTTAGTGCAGATTCATGGCGATTTTGATGAAGAGCTCCTGACTCATATTGGCCGGCCGGTTATTCGAGCTTATCAGGTCAAGGGAGCGTTAAAAGATATCAGCCAACAAGCGGACTACCTGCTCTTTGATGCACCACTTGCTGGTAGTGGTCAGACCTTTGACTGGGAATCTTTTGACAAGAATCAAATCCACCAGCCCTTCTTTATCGCCGGTGGTTTGAATGTAGAAAATGTCCGAGAAGCGATTCAGCACTTCGCCCCTTACGCAGTTGATGTCTCAAGCGGGGTCGAGACTGACGGCCAGAAGGACTTAGAAAAGATAAAAGAATTTATAGAAAGAGTGAAACATGGCATATAATCAACCCAATCAAGAAGGATTTTACGGTGAGTTTGGTGGGCGCTTTGTTCCCGAAACGCTGATGACAGCAGTTTTGGAATTGGATAAAGCCTACCGTGAGAGTAAAAAAGACCCAGCCTTTCAGGCTGAGCTGGACGAGTTGTTGAAGCAGTATGTAGGGCGGGAAAATCCTCTCTATTTTGCTAAAAATCTGACAGCCTATGCTGGCGGTGCTAAGATTTATCTGAAGCGGGAAGACCTCAACCATACCGGGGCACATAAAATCAATAATGCCCTAGGCCAGGTCCTATTAGCCAAGCGGATGGGTAAGATGAAAATTATTGCCGAGACTGGTGCAGGTCAGCATGGAGTAGCTACAGCTACAGCTGCAGCCCTTTTCAACATGGACTGTACTATCTACATGGGCGAAGAAGATGTCAAGCGCCAAGCCCTTAATGTCTTTCGGATGGAACTTCTTGGAGCCAAGGTAGAGTCTGTGACCGATGGCTCTCGAGTCCTCAAGGATGCAGTCAATGCTGCCTTGCGAGCTTGGGTGGCTCAGGTCGATGATACTCACTATATTATGGGCTCAGCCTTGGGACCTCATCCTTTTCCAGAGATTGTCCGCGACTATCAGAGCGTGATTGGGCGTGAGGCTAAGCGCCAGTTTGCTGAGCAAAATGCAGGTGCCTTGCCAGATGCTTTAGTGGCCTGCGTTGGCGGTGGTTCCAATGCTATTGGGCTCTTTTATCCCTTTGTAGATGATAGCTCAGTTACTATGTATGGAACAGAGGCAGCTGGGCGAGGCGTGGATACAGATGAACATGCTGCGACCTTAACCAAGGGACGGCCGGGTGTTTTACACGGTGCCTTGATGGATGTCTTGCAGGATGAGCAAGGGCAGATTCTTGAAGCTTTCTCTATCTCTGCCGGGCTGGATTATCCGGGCATCGGTCCTGAACATTCTCATTTTAATGCTATTCAGCGCGCCACTTATGTTCCAGTAACGGATGAAGAAGCTTTGGAAGCCTTCCAACTCCTGTCTCGTATCGAAGGGATTATCCCTGCTCTAGAGTCTAGTCACGCTATTGCTTACGCAGTTAAGCTGGCTAAGGAGTTGGGACCAGAAAAATCAATGATCGTCTGCCTATCTGGCCGTGGTGACAAGGATGTCGTTCAGGTAAAGGAACGCTTGGAAAGAGAAGCGGCTCAAAAAGGAGGTGCCCATGACTAAAACACTCACTCAGCATTTAGAAGCTATCAAACAAGCAGGTAAGGGGATTTTTCTTCCTTATATCATGGCTGGTGATCACGAGAAAGGTTTAGCAGGATTACCAGAAACTATCTCATTTTTGGAAAAACTGGGTGTGTCAGCCATTGAAATCGGTCTGCCATTTTCAGACCCTGTTGCAGATGGGCCGGTTATTGAAGAAGCCGGTCTGAGAAGTCTGGGCCACCATACTTCGGCCAAGTCTTTAGTCGCAAGCTTGCAGAAGTTGGACACTCAGCTGCCTCTCATCATTATGACCTACTTCAATCCTATTTTCCAGTACGGTCTCAAAGATTTCGTCAAGGACTTAGCTACGACACCGGTTAAAGGATTGATTATTCCGGATCTGCCCTACGAGCATAGAGACTTTATCTTGCCTCTGCTGGAAAATACAGACATTACTTTGATTCCTTTAGTAAGTCTGACGACTGGCCTAGAACGTCAGCAGGAGCTGATCAAGGAAGCTGAAGGTTTTATCTACGCTGTAGCCATCAATGGTGTGACGGGTAAGAGCGGAAGCTACCGCGATGACTTGGACCAGCACTTGAGCAAGCTTCGTGATATTGCAGAGATTCCAGTACTGACAGGCTTTGGCGTTTCGACTTTAGAGGATGTTGACCGCTTCAATCAAGTCTCAGATGGAGTCATTGTCGGATCTAAGATTGTCAAAGCTCTTCATGAAAAGGACGCCAGCATAGCAGCCTTTATCCAAGAAGCAGCAGCTTATAAGAAATAAGAACCACAACACCAAACAAAAGACAGGGTACAAATGCTAGCCTGTCTTTTTTCTTTTTAAAGCAGAAACAGGCGAGGCCAGAGAAGCTAGCGATTTGGATAAGAATGAGAATCTCCGTCAGGCTGAAAATGGCTGAGCAGGAAGCTAGAAAGAGAAAGTCGCCAGCTCCGATACGAAGATTAAAAAAGAAGGCTAGAAGTCCCAAGGTTAAAAAGAAGAGCATGAGCGGATTGATGCCCGCTGTCGCCATCAGCAAAAACTGAAAGATTAGCCAGACCAGAAGGGGGTATTCTTGCTCGAGCTGATCGTAGATGGCCAAGGTCAAGCCCATAGTTAGCAGTAAGAGCTGGGCTAGCGGAAGATAGCCTAAACTCCAGCTTAGAAAAAGCAAGCCCAGCACTAACTCAAAAGCAGCATACCAGATAGGAAGGCGGATCTTGCAAAAACGACAGCAAAAGCCATTAAGCAACTGAGATAGGATAGGAATCAAATCCCGTGCTTTGAGCATCTGCTTGCAGTTGTCACAGTGGCTGCTTGGAGAGATGATGGACTGTGCAGGGAAGCGGTCAATGACCAAGCCTAGAAATGAGGCTAAAATCGTTCCGACCAGAAAAAAGTATAGATGTATCATACTTATTTATTCGTGATTTTGAGCAGAAAAATTTTGAAATTTTACAACTTTTCTAATAAAGTAAAATTTTTAGTTTTAATACTTGACTTTCTTAATTAGAAGCATTATAATTAAAACATAATCAATAAAGATTAGAATGATTACAAATAAAAAGAGAGGTATCATTATGACTCAAGTAAAACATGGCGCTGCAGCAGACGTAGCAACTTTCACTAACCAAAATTCTTTACCAAAAACAAAAGCAGTTCTTAACCAAGTGGTTTCAGATCTTTATACAGCTCGTATCGCTCTTCACCAAGTTCACTGGTATATGCGTGGTGCAGGCTTCATGGTATGGCATCCAAAAATGGACGAATACATGGATACAATTGATGAAACATTGGATGAAGTCAGCGAACGCTTGATTACTCTAGGTGGTAAGCCTTATTCAACTCTGACAGAGTTTATCCAACACAGCAAAATTGAAGAAAAAGCTGGCGAATTCAGCAAGAATGTTGAAGAAAGCTTGGAGCGCGTGATTGAAATCTTCCGTTATCTGACAGATCTTTACCAAGAAGCGATGGATGTGACGGATGAAGAAGGTGACGATGTAACCAATGATATCTTCGTTGGTGCTAAAGCAGACCTTGAAAAGACTATCTGGATGTTGACAGCTGAGCTTGGTCAAGCACCAGGTTTGTAAAATGATATTTAAAGAGAGGCTGGGACAAAAGTCCTAGCCTCTCAATTGTCTTTTGATTGTCGAGCAAGACGCAGTGGTTGAGTGGGCTCTACTACGCTGATTTCATCAACTTTTACAGCCCTACTCAACTGTGCGGAGGTGGGACGACGAAATTGAATTCTAACGAATTACCGATTTCTGTCCTACTCTCTTTGTTTTTTCTTAAGGATTGTTTAAGCTTCTTCCTTTATACTAAGATTATCAAATGAAGACCTCCTAACTTTGTTTGATAGAACTCCTAAACTTTTCTTTTTCATAATAATCTCCTGAAAAGGCAGTCTCCGTGGCTGTCTTTTCTGTTTTGCCATCTTGAAAACTTTGCTAAAATCTGATAAAATATAGCTCATGAAAACACTCTATGATGTGCAGCAATTTCTTAAAAATTTCGGGATTATTATCTATATGGGCAAGCGTCTTTATGATATTGAAATGATGAAAATTGAGTTGGAACGGATTTACGATGCCGGCCTGATGGATAAGCTTGATTATCTAGAGGCTGAGGCTGTCCTGCGCAGAGAGCATCAAGCAGAGTTGAAGTATTTAGAAGATAAAGGGAGAAACTAGAATGGGAATTTGGATTTTATGGGCAATTTTGCTGGGAATGTTGGCTTGGATGGGCTTCAATTATTTCCGTATTCGTCGTGCAGCTAAGATAGTAGATAACAGTGAGTTTGAAGCTTTGATTCGTCAGGGGCAATTGATTGACCTGCGTGATTCATCGGATTTCCATCGCAAGCATATCTTGGGGGCGCGCAATATTCCGTCTCAACAGCTCAAGTCTAGTATCAATGCACTTCGCAAAGATAAACCAGTTCTTCTCTATGAAAATAGTCGTGGACAACGTGTGACCAATGGGGCAATCTACTTGAAAAAGCAAGGTTTTAATGATATTTATATCCTATCTTACGGTCTTGATTCTTGGACTGGTAAGGTAAAGACAAGCTGATTCTTTGTAGAAATATCTATACAAAACCAACTACCTATGTTATACTAGGTAAGTGCAAATATTATTTTAAGGAGTTTTTAGAACATGCAAGAAAAGAAAAAAACCTCTCTAGTTTTAGGTATCCTATCCATTGTTGTGGGCTTGTTGCTTCCAATAGTTGGTCTTATTCTAGGTATTATCGGTCTGGTTTTGAGCAACTCTCACCAAAAAGAGACTCAATTAGATTATAAAACGGAAAGAATTCTGAATATCGTCGGTATTGTAATTTCTATCATCAACTGGATTGCAGGAATTCTTCTGACTATGAATGGATTTATGTAATAAATAAAAAAAGGCTTGAATAAGCCTTTTTTTACCAGGTTTGTTCCAAATAGCCTCTGATAATCTCGAGTTCGGAAGGATTCAGCGGTCGATAACTGCCCTCTGCCAGATTGGGATCCAGCTGGAAATCACCGAAATGAGTACGTTTGAGATAGGTGACTTTGACACCAACTGCTAGAAACATTTTCTTGACCTGATGAAATTTTCCTTCAGAAATGGTAACTGAGGCGGTGGAGTGTTCTGGGCTGGTCGTGTGAATTTGAAGTTGGGCAGGCTTGCAGCGGGTGCCGTCCAGAAAGATAATGCCTTGCTGAAAAGCGTTTGTAGCTGCTGAATCAAGAGGACCGTTGACTTCTACATAGTAAGTCTTTGCGATATGGTATTGCGGGTGGAGGAGCTGAAATCCCAGTGGGCCATTATCTGTAATCAAGAGCAGGCCACATGTATCGCGATCCAGGCGGCCGATGGCATAAAGCTGGTCGTTAAAATCTTCTGGCGCAAGCAAATCTAGGACAGTCAGTTTTTCTGCGTCAGAATTGGCAGTCACAGCACCAGCAGGCTTGTTCATTAGGAAATAACGATGGGCTAGGTGTTTTAAAGGTTTGCCTTCTAGGTTAATGGACTGGAGGCCACTATCGACATTTTGACTGAGGGAGCGAGCTGGCTGACCATCGATTACAATCTGCCTTAGTCGTAGTTTTTGTTTCATTTCTTTCCGGCTAATCTTAGCTAGGGATAAGAATTTATCAAGGCGCATGAGTTTTCCTTTCAAAGGTTGGGACAAATTCTATATTTTCTTCTTTTATCATACTCTTTCAGAAGTAAAATTGCAAAAAAGGCTACAGTTTACGATTTGCTTATGAAAACATTTACACTTGGTTGGCTCGTGTTTTTTGGAAAAAACTGTGTTATAATTTTTAGTTGGAAATAAATAATAAGATTTAGAGGAAAAAATGACAAAATTAAGAGAAGATATCCGTAATATTGCGATTATCGCCCACGTTGACCACGGTAAAACAACCCTCGTTGACGAATTATTGAAACAATCTGAAACTCTTGACGCTCGTACTGAATTGGCAGAGCGTGCGATGGATTCAAACGATATCGAGAAAGAGCGCGGAATTACTATTCTTGCAAAAAATACAGCCGTTGCTTACAATGGAACTCGTATTAATATCATGGACACACCTGGGCACGCGGACTTCGGTGGAGAAGTTGAGCGGATCATGAAAATGGTTGACGGTGTTGTTTTGGTTGTGGATGCCTACGAAGGAACCATGCCACAAACTCGTTTCGTATTGAAAAAAGCCTTGGAACAAGACCTTGTCCCAATCGTGGTTGTCAACAAAATCGACAAGCCATCAGCTCGTCCAGCAGAAGTAGTGGACGAAGTCTTGGAACTCTTCATCGAGCTTGGTGCAGATGATGACCAGCTTGATTTCCCAGTGGTTTATGCTTCAGCGATCAACGGAACTTCTTCATTGTCAGATGATCCAGCTGACCAAGAAGCTACTATGGCACCAATCTTTGACACAATTATCGACCATATCCCAGCTCCAGTAGACAACTCAGATGAGCCTTTGCAGTTCCAAGTGTCTCTTTTGGACTATAATGACTTCGTAGGTCGTATCGGTATCGGTCGTGTCTTCCGCGGTAGTGTGAAAGTTGGGGACCAAGTTACCCTCTCTAAACTTGATGGCACAACTAAGAACTTCCGTGTTACAAAACTCTTCGGTTTCTTTGGTTTGGAGCGTCGTGAAATCCAAGAAGCAAAAGCTGGTGATTTGATTGCCGTTTCTGGTATGGAAGATATCTTTGTCGGTGAAACCATTACACCGACAGACGCAGTAGAACCACTTCCAATCCTTCACATCGATGAGCCAACGCTTCAAATGACCTTCTTGGTGAATAACTCACCATTTGCAGGCCGTGAAGGAAAATGGGTGACTTCTCGTAAGGTAGAAGAACGCTTGCAATCAGAATTGCAAACAGACGTTTCCCTTCGTGTTGACCCAACTGATTCACCAGATAA
>ERZ773267.451-NODE-451-length-27535-cov-2.976929_pt1 | contig 27535 bp, 35 predicted proteins | sample MGYA00511959_ERZ773267 | MGnify/ENA primary metagenome ERZ773267 (study PRJEB29015, sample SAMEA2738165) | human oral metagenome | biome: human oral; feature: human-associated habitat; material: saliva | place: China | collected 2240 ... | reverse complement strand
GAATCAATCCATTATGAGAGCTGGGATGCAGAGGCAAAAAGAATAGAAAAACTAATGGATTTTCAAAATATGTTGAAATTATAGAAATTTTTCTAGATGATATGTACAATATCAAACATTCTCCAAAAATATCATTATCTGAACCGATTTCTATGACTGATACTGATGGAAGGTATTTGGTTGATTGTGTGATTATGAAGTATAAAGAACAACCAAATATTTCCTCATCGATACCATTGAAAAATACCGATACTATAGCAATCGGTCATCGATGTGGTGATGGACGTTATGAGAGCGATTTTATAATATTTCGGAAAGGAGAGTTAATAGTCAGAAACCGTAACATACAGGCACGTATGGTAAAATTGTTAATGGATATTACCAGAATGATTTATCTATCGGATTATAATTATATTTATACTAATGACGACGATACACTAACATATGTTGTTAACGTGCTCACATATGATGCATATTATTTTAATAAAACGAGAATGATAAAATCTGAAATTGTACAAAAGAAAAATGATACTTGCAAAATGGTGTACATTGAATAGATATGGAGGAATTATGAATATAAAACAATTTATTTTATCCAAAAAATGGCATATGGTCACGTATACAATATGTGATGAAAGACATATTAAATCTGACCCAATTGTCAGTATAGAAAGGATAGTAAACAATCGAAGAGAGCGAGATATCTCTATTTATTATAATGGACATATTGAATTTAGAGATAGTTATTCGTATTCAAGATACAGTTTTAATATACCAAAATTTTACAATATAATTTGTACAATTTTGGATGTATTGAATACTTCCAATGATGGTAATAAATTTAGAAATTTAAGTGTTTCTGAAGTAATATCATTTCTGTATACATATTTAGACACATATTTACCAAAAGGTATATATGATATAGAGTATGGTTCTTGTGATGAAGAAGAATCGGAAAATAAATATAATGAAACTATGTGTGTTATACATATAGAAGATCCTCTGGTAAATATAGGTCACATTAGCGGAAATACGTTTAAAACTGATTATGTTGTATATACGGGAGGATCGATAGTATTTAGGTCTAAAAGTGTTGATACAGTCGATATGAAAAAGCTTGCTGAAATTTCTGAATATATAACAATAACTTCGGAAAAATCTGGAATAATCAGATCTGATAGCTGGATTTATAATGTTATCCTATTTGCATCAAAAAGATTCGATAACGTTAAGAGATACGTATCAAATAAATTCAGATATCAATCATCTAAGAAATATTCGTTTTTACTATACTAAAAACGAGTAAATAACTATTATCAATTTAGGAAGGTGTATTATGAGAATATCGTGCGTTAATTATAATCTGACGGGAAATCCTATGGATGTTATAGCGTCCGTAACTGCTAATGGTGTGATAGTTTTTGAAATAGATTCTTCCGGAAAAACTTATCATGTCAATGATAGCAAAAATATGCTCGACACTGAATCTATCAATATGCTGGACAATGTGAGTTTTGTATTAGACACGTATAGAAATACATGCTTCAGTGATGGTATTTTAACAAAACAAGGGAAAGATGCGGTTCAGCGGTGGTTAAGTGTCATATGCGAGTATCTCATGTCTATAAACTGAATATACTAAGGAGGAAAATATGACAATTGTAAATGTAAAGTTTGAATATTATGATTTAATAGATATAACCGATCCGGTTATATCTGTTCTTTGTGACGATAGGTATGTATTTGATTTTATGCAAGATGGATCTATTAAGAACGTTGATGAAAACCTAACGCTAACGACAGAGATGATAGATCAGATCAAAACTATAGGAATATCTATCAAAACTATAACAGGGTATTTACGAGAAGGAGGAAAACCTTTAAAGGCATTATTGCAACACAATGACGTTCTTTATGATTATATCATGAAGCTGTGCAAAATGATAAAAGATAAAAAATGTCAAGAACTAGATGAACATCAGAAGCGGAAATCGGATAATATTGTTAATAATGAACCTGCCGAGAAACCTAAAAAAGAAGTTTATTATCAATATGGCGGAGCATTAGCAGTGGTTAAAGTATATAATGATAGTGTAAATATAGAGTTTTGTCATTCTAATCTTAAACCACCAAAATACTCACCACTTTGTGGAATTAATATATGGAAACTTGTTTCCAGTCAATATTATATCCATAGATTGAAAGAGGTAACTGAAAGAAAGATTGATTACTATATCAAGAAAGATATTCAGAGATTTATAGACCAGATAATGAATAACGATAAACCTATCACAGACGATGTGATTAAGTTTTATCTTAAACCTGGAATAGATCGTATAATTAAATCAATCGACTATATATACAAGAAATAAAGGAGAAAATAAATATGAATTATAACAAAAATAAAATTGAAAATAAAAATAATAAGGAGGAAAAGAATATGGGAGTTTCGTATAGTATAAATTATAATGCAACAAACGGTGATCCGCTTATCTTAATATCGGTTGGAGGACATCATGGTTATATATATATCTGGGAGGATGAATCGGTAAAATTCACATCGTTTAGTGGTCTTGATGATATAAAGATTGCTATCTTGGTTAGGAACTTTATCGAGAATAGTCTAAATATAGATGATAAAGTGATATTTGAAAACAATCTTAAACATCTTACAGATGATATAGGTGCAGTGTTACACCAACGATACAACATTGATAAGGAGATTAGCGGTATCTTGTATAAATTCGATGAGGATATTTCAGATGCGGAATATAACTGCTTGAGTATGCTAGAAGATTTAGTGCGGAGAAATGATAAACCTGTTATGAGAAATGCTATAGAATTCTATAACAAAAAAGGTGAAAAGATTTCGGAAGAAGAGTATATTAATAATCAAGATAAAAATAAAGACATTTGTTGTACACTGGACACACTTGCGGTTCCAGATGGTATCACTATAGCTACAGTTCTTTATAACAACAATGAACTTATTGCAAGGTTTACGAAAAATGCACACTTCTACATTTATCAACCAAAAGATTTCCCTAAGAATGCGTCGGAAGTGGATTATTTTGATAATATTTCGAAAACATTGAATATATTTGTCGAAAATTGTATAGATGATGACGGATATTATCTTGATAAGGATAAGATGCGTGCTCTTAAAGATGGGCTTGAAAGGGACCTGTCTAATATTTTAAATTATGTGATGAAAAAATAATGAGCATATATTGTAATGGGAAAGATAAGCAACCTTTCCTATTACAACATTTCACATTTTTCAAAAACTTGCAAATTTATCGTAAAACATTATTTATATGAAAGGATTACATAGAGGAATAGATTCTGTAATGAAAAGAGGAAAGAAAGTTGTTTGGTATTATTATGATAAGAATGATATTACAAGACGTAACGCATGTGTAGAGTTCGAAACTAGTACTACCATAAAAATTACATTCGCAAAGGAATATTCTGTTGCTCTCATTTTGGATATATGCAAAACTGGATATGGTTATGAAAGTTTTGTAGGCAATAATGAATACTTTGAAAATGAACCTGATGTATTTATGAAATTTTTAAAAGATGATGTTCAGCGATTTATAGATGAAGTAATGAAAGAAAGAAAATTCATAGATAAGGTTATTATTAATGAATACTTAAAATCAGGTATTACACGAGTGCTTGAGGATTGGGAAATCGGAGATTGTAAAACCGGTGAAGTGGATTAATAATTAATTTTAGTATAAACGAAAGGTAAAAGGGTATTTTTATGGAAACAATTTACAAAAGCGAAAAACGCTTATTTGGAACGGCGTGTAAAGTTATGCAATATAATGATTATCTTAATTCTAAACAACATGGTCATGTGCCATTTGTAGATATCGGCCATTTTGAAGAACGGGAATATAAGTCTGATATAAGGATATGGTTAAATGGGTATGTAACAATGGAAGCAGAAATTGGTGAATTAAAAGCGTATGTTCCATTCGAATGTATCGAGTTTACGTCTTTTATCGTTTCTATTATCCATCAAGCAAAATATATAATATCAAAAGATAGTTTAGATGAGTTTACTTATAATTCGTTTACATCGTCTATAAAGTACTTATTCGATAGAGTTATTCCTGATAATATTGTATCGTATAGAAACGTCACTTTTGCGGATATAGATATACCGATTACAAATGATAAAAAAGATTTAAAACAGCTAGTGGATATTATATACAAACCAGGAAGTTTGTTATATCCATTCGGAAATCATCTTCAACCATTGGTAAAATATACATCTTCCAATAAAGCCGTTTTCTATATATTAAAAAGCGGAAATGTTGTCGTTGAAGGCCCTTACATTGTATCGTTTAATGTGTTTGAAAAGATAATGAAAATGGCATCATTACTGCGATTGTATATAAATACGGAGATATTCAATAATAAAAATGGACGTTCACAGTATTTCGACAACTTAATCAATCTTATTTCTGAAAAATAGTGATTGGATGAATGAGGAGGAAGTGAAAAATGAATAATCTATTTAAAAGAGTGGTAACATGCAATAACAATAACGGGCTCACTCAGTATATTTCTGTAAATGTTGATAATATTATGGAATATATCAAAGACGATATAGGAAGATTTGATGCCGAGCCACCATACATTAGTATTGGATACTATGAAACTGGTGATAATGCCAAATACACTATAGATTCCCCGCATATAGATATCGATATATATCTTAGCGGAGCAATATCCGTATATAACGATATAGCGTTAGTTAGGCATTTCAAAAATGACCCAGGAAAAATCTATGATATGTATCAATGGATAGTAACATACGTCGAAGAGGCAAGCTGTGCTGTATCGTATGAAGATATATTTATCTCAATATCTGATAAGATTTTCAACTATCTAAGAAAATTGGTTCATGATCTGGAAGTGTCAACTCTTGAAAATTATTTGAGATATACTCCCCGTTTTATCGATTTGAAATACGATTCAACGTTTTTAGGAATCGTAAAAGATTATGGGGAGAAGCCACATTATAGAAATACCGTTAGATTAAATAATAGACTTGTGGTTAGAAAGCCTCTGTTATTATTACATAAAATATTGTTAAGAGGTGATGTAGAGCTATTAATATTTCCAGATGGGTCTATTATTATAAAAGATTCCTTAACATGGTTACGTTTTGACGAAATTTACGATTTCGGGGGAGAAGAGATTCTTCTGTTCTGTGAAAAATGTAGTAATCTGTATAAGAGTGTTAACGGCGACATAGCCACTTCTGATATCTATAGTAAGTATGAAGAGCTTGTAGAAGGACTTCTTCATAATCTATAATCAGGAAAAGTGAGAGGAGGAGAAAATGGATAAAAATATAAATCCTATTTTGGCTTGTGTAGACAAATCCGAACAACATCCTGACGGCATAGCCTTTTCAGTTATGTTACCAAGCGGTATCGTAGCATTCGATGTTTGCTATAATGGTGATATAAAAAACGTAAATGAATCGGTCGTATTCACAGAACAGATTCTTTCATATTTGACAAAAATGTCTAAGAGTATGAGAATGTACTTAGAGAATGGGGAACTTGATTTTGATAGTAAAGAAAAATACGAGAAAATTGGTTCTGCATTATACTGCAACTCTCCATATATTAGAGATCTAGTTAAGTTTTTGTGGGAAAGGGGATAATATTTTATGAGCATGGATGTAGTAAAAAAGTTTCGTAAAAGAATGAGAAGTATGAAATATGGCTTCTTGGTTAATGGCAAGATATTCAATACCGAATATGATAAGTATCGTACAATACCATTACCGTTAATCGAAAAGTTTAACGTCGGTATCTGCTGGGATTTTGTTAATTACCAACAAGATTTCTTTAATAAAAATGGAATCAACAGTACAGCATATTTCTTCATTGCAAAGAATGATGTAAATGATGGTAAGATCGTAACTCACACTTTCAACATAATATCTGTTGATGGTAAAACATACTGGTTTGAAGCTTCATTTAGGAAGCATTCTGGTATTCATGAGGTTACATCATATGATGATGTAGTTAAGATTCTATTGGAGGAATATGGAGATAAGTATGATAGATATATAGTTTCTACATACAACACCAAAGGGATGGATAACAACTTGACATCGGAGCAATTTATCAACAAAGCTTGCAATCAAGTGGTTAAACATGGTAGATGTGTAAAGGATGGAATTAAAAATGGAAAATTGTAATATTAAAAAGGTTTTGGTATGCACAGATAAGTCTGAGCAGAAACCTGATGGCGTGGCGTTCTCCATAGAGTTAGATAATGGAATGATAGCATTTGATGTTTGCTATAATGGTGATATAAAAAACATTAGCGAATCTATCGTATTGAATAACAAAATCTTAGGCATTTTAAAAGGGCTATCTCACAGTATTGAGATCGCACTAGAACGTAAGCTTTTCACTTTTGATGGTAGAGACCCAGATGCAATGTTGCACACTTTAAGTAGTAATCCTTAGCTTAGAGACCTGTGCAAATATATGCAATCGGAAGAAAATTTTGAAGTTCAAATACAATATTACGAACCCAAAAACCAGTAATTAAAAGGAGATGACAATGGTATACAAAGTTAATCACAAGCAAACGTTTAATATGTTAATCGATAATCCAATTGGTAAAGAATACGATCCGGAATCTAATGTAGTGTCTCCCGTAACCACTATATTCAGAAAATATCACAATAAAGAAGACGATGTTCATGAGGACATCGTCTTTTATAACAATGGTGATGTTGAATTTATGGACAATGTATCTATGTGTAGATACACACAATTTGATCATCTTCTATACAACTTTGAGGGTGATCATAGTATCGTTACAATGATACATTACCTACAATTCTTGAGCATGGTTACACACTATGGGATTCCAAATAATATTGGTGCTAGTATGAAATACCGACAATATGTGGAAGAAATGAAACGTGCTAAGTTCAGCGATATTGAATTCGAGGATTCTTCAGAAGACGGTAGAGATGCCAGATATCATATTACATGCCAACATATCTTTACTCGGTTGATTACAAATGATGCCGGAAAGTTTAACTGTGAAGATATCTTTGAGGATAACCCTGTAGCGGTGTTACATTTTTACCATAAAGACGGTATTTTTGGAAAAAAGAGGAAGATATATGCATATATCTTTAGAGATGGTAGGGTTTTCTTTCATGGTAAAGGTCCGTTTAGATTGAGTGGAAAAGAATTTGATTTCTTACTTGATATACTCTTCAAAATCTGCGATATAACATATGACCACATGGACAAGGACTTTGAATATCTTGACCAGGCTTATAGCGAAGCTATTAAGAATGTATGTAGAAAATTTAGAGACTTTATTAGATAGATGTGGGATTATCCACAACGTTAATGAGGTAAGACATGAAAAAATTTAAAAGAGGATTACCATTTACTATATTGATCGATAATTGGAAAGGAGAAGTTAATAGTAAATCCGATAAGATATACCCTGTAACTACCATATTTAGAAAATACCAAAACAAAGAAGACGATATTCATAAGGATATCGTCTTTTATAGTAACGGTGATGTAGAGTTTATGGATAATGTATCAATGTGCAGATATACGCAAATTGATAAGTTTCCTTATAATTTTATTGAAGATACTACCAATATGCTGCATTATCTTTCCATATTGAATATAATTACTTATCGTAACAACAAATTTAGCATTGATATGGAACAGAACTATCGAGAATATTTAGAAGGAAAGATGCATGCAAAGTTCAACGATATCCGATTTATAGGATCTACCGAAGATTTTAACTCAAGATATACAATTATCTATAATGGTGATCTTACCGGTTCTATTATAGTAGATAAAGATGCTAAGTATAACAGTAGAAATATCTTTGAGGATAAGCCAATATTGAATCTACAATTTTGTTCTGAAAATGGGGATAAAATATATGCGTTTATTTTTAGAGATGGTAGAGTTGTTTTTGGTGGTAGTGGACCATATAAGCTAAGCAGATTACAGTTTAGATTTTTGCTAGATGTGGTTTCTAAAATCTGCAGCGTAAGTTATCATAATATTGAAAATTATTTTGACGATATCGATGAAGATTACGAAAAAGCTTTAACGGATATTTGCTTAGTAGACAATTAATGTGTTTAGAGAGGGGTATAATATGGGAGTACAAGTTAATAGAGTTGGTCATAGAATGTTAGAGATCTATATTCCTTTAACGGGACATGAGTTCACTTTAGATCTTAGAGGATGGGATCTGGATGCTAGCATTGGTAGTCATAATATCAGAAGTGCTAGAGATCATGATATTCATCAGGCAATAAATCGTATTGTTTACGATTGTAGTGACGAGTTCAACGGTGAAAAAGATGATGATACAATAGATGACATCATTCGTACAATAAGACGTCGTCTGAATAATGCTGTTGAAGAGATATCTTGCAATCAGTATTCGGAAGAAGATGATGAGGAATATGAATAATCTGTAAGTGTGCAATAGTTGTTACTAATTTAATAAATTTGGAGGTATGAAAAAATGAAGATTACTAAAACTGTAGGACAGTGTCCATTTTGTGATGTTGATACACATGTTAACGTAGGAGAGCTACATTTATTAGAAAACAAAACTTCTCCTGTTGTAAGTATCTACCGTAGAATCATCAAGGATGATGGTTCTGTTGAAACTCTTAACGACTTTGAAATATTTGCTGATGGAACAATTAATGTTGCTCCTTGGGCTTTATTAGATTACAATAAGGAGCTCGATAAAGGAACATGTATAACATATCTATCACTCATTAGAAATATAACTGCGATATGTAAAGATTACATGAACAATCCGGATAACGCTAGGTGTGCACTATTAAACAGATTGGATAGGATCAAAGATCATCCATTCCAGCACAACATTGTTCAGATCGATGAGGAAGTTCGTGTACAAACCGATATATCATTTAGAGAATACAATAATGTGGATGGAACGTGCGATTCTAATAACGAAGAGTATATATTGGAGCTGCAAACTTCTGAAGGCGATGGATTTTGCCATATTGACGGAGACGATAGAATAATATTAGGCAAAATCTTATTGGAGAATGATACTAAGAATATTGGTTATATTCTGAATGATGGTGGAGTTATCTTCGAGTCTAATCAATCTTTAGACTATGATATATTTAATACCATCATAGTTAGGTCATATGCCGTTAGATCAAATTTTATGGATATCGACAAGATTCCATCTATGAAACACTTTACCTTTAACGACCATATCGTAGAGGAAGATAGTGCCTTTAAACACGAATATGAATGGTTAAAGAATAATGTTGATGAAGAAGCTGATTGCTAAAAAGAGGAGGAATGAAAAATGAAAATTACTAAAACTGTTGGACAGTGTCCATTTTGTGATGTAGATACTCATATTAATGTAGGAGAAGTGCATTTAGTAGAAGACAAAACTTCTCCAGTAGTGAGTATTTACCGTAGAATTACCAAAGATGATGGTTCTGTTGAAACTCTTAATGATTTTGAAATGTTTGCCGATGGGACTGTTAATGTTGCACCTTATGCAATGTTGGATTATAACAGGAAAGTTGACAATAAACCGGATACCACATATTTGCAAGTTATTAATAATATATCGGCCCTATGTGTAATGTATGGTAATGTTATGAGTATGGATAATAGTACATTTCCAGATAATATTCGAAAATTATTACTGGCTGAATTGGATATTATTAAAGATCATCCTATTCAACACAATATCGTGCAGATTGGTGAAGATGAAGAGGTTTCTACATCGTTAAATATCATTTTCGACAAGTCTGATCGCTCATTAACGTTACGGAAATCTGAGTGTAGCGATAATTTCTGTGAAATTGATGATGATGGCAGATTCGTATTTGGTAAAGTTACACTGGGAAATGAAAATAAATGTCATGATGGATATATCCTGAATGATGGAGGAATTATCTTTGATTCAAACAAGTCGCTTGACTGTTTCATCTTCGGCGCAATTTCTTATAAAGCTACAGTAATAGGAAGAAGCTTTATGAAAATCGATATTCCTAGTATAAAAGATCATAACACGTTCAATGATGATATTGGAGATATTATCAAATATGAAAATTGAAATAAATGTGGCATCGTTTCACACTATTTCGATACAGAAAAACGGTAAAATAGGTTTCCCCGGATGTAGTGATGCGAGAAGTAATCTCGCATCACTACATATGTGGACCGATTTGTATAATTCGGAGGGTAAACGAATGCTAAATAGCAATGTTGAATTGGATATACTATTGAGAGAGTTCGATCATATAAAAGAGACTTCCGTGTATGAATTATATGATCGAGCTAATCAGTTTACAAATGTACCAACCGTCCACTGTTTTAAAGATATCAGTTATGATGATGAGCACCCGATAATTATTATAACCAGTCGTAATATTACTGTCCATGTATATCTTATGAACGATGGTACCATTGAATCCGTAGCACTAAACGGATCATCATTTATAAACCTCATATTTAAACAGGTTCTGTCACATTTCTGTGATGAGCATGGTAAAAGAATATGGGAAGGATCTAAATATAGTGAAACCTGTAGATTAATTAGGTTTAGCGATATGTGTCAGCATATAAAAGAATTACAAAATAATCTAAACGATGTTCTCAAATTACATTTTGTACGAAAGGAGAACGGTGGTTAAATGGAAGGAATGAAAAGATCCGGATAGTTTGAAAGACTTTCCGAAATTCGATGAGTATATTACGGTAGAGCTAAGAGCATTTCCTTCATATGTGTAAAGATACATTTGGAGAAAACAAAAGAGGAGAAAGTTTATGCATATAGATTTTGATAAAGTAAACAAAAGAGGATATGATAATGCCAGAAGCAAAGAGGGAGTTCCTCTTATAATGTTTACCAACCCAGAAGTAGATCCAGATAAAGAAATGTCGTTATCATTCATGGTAGATACTAACGTTAATATGATTATCGCAACCGTATCAGAACCAAATTATGTTTCCGGAATTCCTACCGCTTTATACACTATAGCGATGAATATTACAGATACTACAACGGAAGATACTCTTGATAAGTTCTTTGAGTTTGCAGCAGATTACTTTTTCAAGAGTGTTGTAACCGATGATAAAGATCTCAATAAGAAAACTTTAGCGTTCTTAAAAGAGAGCAATCTGGTTATTCAGCTCATTAAACTTAAAGATTCTGCCTATAGTGATAAAAGTTGTAGACCGTTTCATATTGAAGGGAATCCGAAAGCTTTTATTGAAAACGTTGAAAGTGATAGTATTCTCTGTCTCAGCGTGAAAGGTTATGGGGTCTTTGAGCTTTACAATGACAATGGGGTATTGTTTAATATACCGGATGGGTTTGGAACTGATGAGACTGTAACATCGGATATTACTCATATCCTTAAATGTATGAAGGACTTTAGAAACAAGATTGATGTCTTAGATCTATTTCATACAGTAGAACAGAAATGTGATACCTTTACAGAGGATGTAAATCAGATGGTTGAAGATCTTGCCAGTGGTCTTTCACCATTACCATTAAAGGAGGATAATGATGTCTAAGTATGCTGAAATATCAGTGGTGAATGTAGGGCATAATCCTAAGTCTGAGAAGGTAATCAAAGTATACATCCCAGCAATCAATTATACGTTTGCATTATATCGTGATACGGTTTCTCATTATGGATACGCATCATATACAGAAAAAGACGTTATGATATATGATATGGTATATGATATTGTAAAAAGTGTCTTTAAGAAAACGAACCCTGCAGATTATGACAGAAATGATTTTTTCACGGATGCTGTTACAGAATTGCAGGAACGTATTGATGTTGTATTGGAATGTGTTATGGGGGATAACGATAATGGTGAGGATTAAATTACATCATAAGTTTGATGGCAATGAACGTCGCAACCCTATCGATGCTGCAAAGGATCGTTCATACGAGAAGTTAATGTCCAACAATAAACCGACAGATAACTGCTCATACAAAGACAATATCTTGAGATTAAAACTCGACAGTATGAGTCATAAGTATGTAAAGCTTTGACAAATCTTCATGGATTATAGAATGGGGGATTTTAATATGTACGCAAACGATTTAGGATTCGTGGTAACAAATGAGGCAACTTTCTTAACAACCATTGTTAAGGAGTATAAAGAAGAAGGGGTTTCTGTATCTGTAACATTATCCGGTGTGGGTAATATATATTCAGCTTCTACACGTGTTTGGAAACCGGAGTCTGAGGATGAGAACAAAGAGTCTAAGGAAATTACGATGTTCTTCAAAGGAGAATATGGTGAGGAGGATATTATCAATATTCTTACATTCTTCGATAAGTATTATGTTCCATACTACCTTGATCAAAATTCTGAGGAGAAAGCTGCTGCTGTAAAGAAGTCCATGGATGAAGTTCTTACAAACATTGCAGCTTCTAATATCCATGTATAGCTTGGACAGCTACATGAGCAGGAAAAAGGAAAAAATAAAATGCTTCATTCCACCAGACGTCTCTCTAGAAGGGAGACGTCTTCATTCCTTTGAGTTTGGTGATGGGTGCAAATGTGATATATACTATTTTAACGGAGATGTATCAGATTTTATATATTGTATCCTATCTTCTAAAAACTGCTCTGTAGAGTTTGACTTTAATGGAAATTTCCTGATCAATGGACGATTGAAACTCAATTCAGATAGAGTTCTTGCATTGATGAGAGTTGTCAATGACTTTGATATGTTGAATCTACGTATTAAACAAATCAATACAGATGAAGATATTAAAGCATGTATTATCGAACGAATACCTTCAATAATTGCCGGAGTTTCAAAATTTATATCGATTTAAAAGAAAATGTACAACAAAGTAGTTTTAGGGCTATAGTCAAATCTGACTATAGCCTTTTTATTTTTTCATAGTTTTATTAAGATATTATATAGGTGAAGGTAAAAGTGTATGATACATTAAATGTATCGTTTTGTCCATAATGATAGAAAGGAATAGTAATTATGAGTAAACATAAAATTCTGTATAATGTAAAATTTAGCAAGGAGTTAAACGATGTGTTCGCTTCTGTATCCTTTTTTGAGCGGCATATATCTATGGTATATAGAAACAAATCGGTGTACTTCTTTGGACATACTGGTTACTATCCGGTTTCATTTACAGATGTATATCTTAATACCATTTTAAAGGAATCGAAACGAGTTGCACAAGAAGATTCTGATGTTCGTAAGTTAAAAGATATTATATATGATGAAGGAATTAAAGCCGGTCTAATTGTAGATTTTCCATCTATGAAATCAACGATTCCAAAAGATGCTAGAAATATTACAAGTGTGAATGTTTATATCAATGATCATATTAACGGAAAACCACATTCTATCGAATACAGATTCACTAAGATGCATGAAGATACAACTACTGTACTTAGTATACTTGTAAATGCAAACGGGCGTATTGATATCGGTACATTTGGTGACGATGATGGCGTCATCGGATTCAATTCCGATATTTTATTAGAGATCTTGGAGAATAGCTTCATAGTATTAAAAGCGGCAAACATTTCTAGAACTGGAGCAAAGGATATTATCCGTAGAGTTATCAGTTCTAATAGTGTATGTAGAAGAGTATTATTCACATAGGAGGTGGTTATGTTAAGCGAAAAAGAGTTAGGGTACGGTTATTCGCCATACCCTCTTCTATCGAATATTATGAGGAGGTGTAATTATGAAAAGAGTCGAGGTTGAATTTAGAGCGGATAACATACTCTGCGTTATCAAACTGTATGGTGATGCGGCTTGTGTAAAGCCATTTACAGTTATCACTATTAACACAGATAATACATTTACAGTTAATACTTGGGATCAGATGATGCCGAGCTTTTTAAACTATGATGGTTTCTGTGACGTATTGGCAGAAGCTAAGAAACTATCAGTAGTTAATAACACAATGAAGTTTGAAGAGTTCTGGACGCTGTTGCCAACGATAACAGAGAAGTTTATCGAAAAGATAGCAGTAATGGCTGAAACCAATTATATCAAGGTAATTGGTGGAATTACTCATATCTCGGAAACTAAGCTTCTGGATTACATTAACGTCAGCATTAATACAAAAGTTTCTGATAAGTGTACCATTATTAAAATGGTGACATTCCAGGACGGGAAAGATAGTATTACTATCATCAAGAATGGCGTTAATGGTTGTAGGTTTATCACAGCAGAAAGCGGTGTTGATGACAAACCCACCATTATGCCATTGGATTTAGCAGTGTTTAAAGATATTTTAGAGAATCCTACAGAAGAAAATATCAGAGAATGCTGTGAAAAGGTTGCTTACAGATATGATTATAGAGTAGAGCCGGCATAACAGTTTCATTATCAGTCTCGGGGACAAAATCTCCGAGACATATTTTTTAAAAAGGAGATTAAAAATGGAAAGAATTATTATCAATTTTAAGAACAATGATGTCGAATTGTTCACTATTTCTATCTTTGCTAATGATAGCGATTCTACTGATGGAGTCACAAATATCATCTTTAAAAATGGTGGTGTGTTTAATGTTATCACTGCAGCAGAGATTGAACATATTTCGATCTTAAACACCAAATTTGAAAAAGTGATCAAATGTGCCAGTGAGATATACACCGCTAAGATCAACACCAACAATGAGGATTATATAAAAGCATTGAAAAATAATCTTCAGTACAAACTGGTGGATGCTGTTGCGGAGTATGCTGATCATCACTACATCAGTGTAACTGGTATCGAAATAGATAAACTATTCGAGCTCGGCAATTCTGATTACTGTAAATATACAGTGTATAAGGACCCTGCGACTCGTAATAAAAAGATGTATGATATGATGCTCGTAAAAAATGATGGTGGCAAACCCTCCAAAACATTTATCACGGTACACTCAGATGGAGATATCCATATAAAGAGCAACGGTATGGGCGTAGATCTTCCGTTGATGGGTATGGACCAATTTATCGGTGATCAGAATTTTCTCAATATGTCTCCAGAAGATAAGGTAGAGTATATTAAGAAATTTAGTATGCTCCTATCAAAGAGATATGATATAGTATTGGTAGATTAAATGATTGGGTATGGACAATTTGTCCATACCCTTAGTGTTATAAAATGTATTATTCCAAGTAGATATTATATATGTGATAAACAATGTGTATGTCTTCTTATATGAAGACGGAAAGGTAAAAGGTATAATTATGAAGACTTTTGTTGAAGTGGATTTTAGTGTTAACGATGCATTATGCAGTATCGATATTATCCCAGCTATATATAAAAGAGATAATCATATAAAGATTGTAATCGGAAATGATAACACGTTTACGATCGATGAGAAAGCATCTATCGACTGTAACCGACAGTGTCTTAACCCAAAAGGATTTGCGGAGCTTCTTGAGATTTGTGAGAAGCTTAACGCATTAAAACGATCATTGCCTATTGAATCATTTATAATCAAGGCTTTAAGTAACGAGTATACTGAGAAGCTTGTAAAAGCAATCTCCGTATTAGCAGATACGCACTACATCCATATTGTTGGTTTGGATTCCGTAATGCGTTGTGATTATGTTGGCGTGGATGTTGTTAGAAATAATGACAAGACGTTAAACATCTTCATTGATGTAGTAAAATATACCGATGACGAACGTAACAACATGTTATCATTTGATATACGGAATGGTAAAATGTGCAGATTTTTCAATTATGATGATGTGAAAGTACCAGTCGAAATTTATCATGCTCTTAATGCTATTGCTGGCGTAGAAAGCAGTTTCTCCGACGAGCAGATAATTTCAGAGATTGGAGAAGCATTGAAGAAGGTTGCTGGTGCTTATGATGTTAGTGTCAGAAAGGATCCTAATAATCCTAACGCAATGCTGCCGTTCCCGTTTGTTTTACCAAACACCAATATGTAATCTAAAAAATAAATATGGGTATGGACACGGAAGTCCATACCCTGTTTTATTTTTTCTTATTTTAATCCAAAAGCTTTTATTGTATCTATCTCTGTAAGACTAACGGTAGAATCATGGAATGCTTTCATAGCTTTGTTCTTAAAGATAGAGAATACTTGCATTAACGTCAGACCAACATTTGTTGTTCCCAACTTGTAATAGAAGTTTCCTGCACAAGCTGCACAAGGTTTTTCATTCTTACACAAGTATGCCATTCTCATCTTTACAGTTTTACCAAAGTAATCTTTAGCATTCTGAGAGTTCAACTCTACAAGATTACCAGATCCAGTTACAATATTATTGTAAATATATCTGGTAAAGTTATCTTTAGTGATAGTAACTTTGATACATCTATCAGTCTTACAATCTGTACCAGGTTTATCCAAAATGATATCCTGATAAGCTCTGGTTGCAAGGTTCTCTAAGTAACCACCATCCTCAGTCTTCTTACCTCTAGAGTAAGCTCCTTCGATACCGGAGTTACAATATAAAGAATATTCTTCAGGTTTAATTCCATCCATATAATTTGAAGTAGCAATCATGAATGGATTCTTAGCATTAGGATCTGGATTTCTTGTAGCACCTTTCCAGATAAACATATTCTTGAAGTTGTTATTTATATTTCCTCTGGCTCCAGATAGGAAGGTATCTAAGAATGGATCATCACCTAAAACTTCCATTGCATACGCTATCAGTTCCTTTTCTATCTTATCTGCAACTAAGGTATCTCCAGCTTCTAAAGCTTCCTTGTTTTCCTTAATGAGCTTATTCTTCTTTTTCTCTATAACCCTAGACAGAGTCATCGTTGCTTCCGTATAGTTAGGAGAAAAGGCTGTACAGAATTGCATAACCAATTGGGTCTTCATGAGGAATTGTTTCATATCCTCTACATTAATTCTATCCTCCATTAATGCAAATGAAAGTTCTTTATTGATATCATTAAGAGTATCAGCAGTAAAGTTCTCATTCTTATATTGGAAGAGTTCAAACATTCCTGGAACTTCAAACATCCACTTATTCATTATCCAAATACCAACAGTGGTAATGAATGAGTTTTTATTTTTTTTATTTCCGAGACCATAAGAACCTGGAGGGATAGAAATAATATCATATGGGTTACAGCGAGTAACCCCATTGAATTTTCCAAATAGATTATAAATGTAATTGGCTGTCACATCTTCAGACTTAAGAGATAGTAATTCTGACAATAAAGCTTGATCTGTTATAGTCTTCGATACTCTATTTGCCATACTACAACCTTTCTATTAGAAGTAGATGTGATAGGTGATGTCAATTCCCTTGGTGAGATCGATCAATGACTCATTAGGAATGTTCAGCTGAGTGAAAGGTCTAATATCCTGGTAGTACTTGTATCCACCGTCTTCTGTATACCAAGCAGTGCAAAGAGATAAAGAGTTAACCTTTGCATCATTGATACCAGTAGTAGCCTTGAAGTAATCTCTGAAGTCTTCCTTAGTGATTCTAAGAGACATCTCTACAAATAACTCCGCATCTGTATTGTTGTTTACGTTATACAGAGTGGAATCAATAACAGTACCGTCAACGAATCTAGCCTTCATTGTAGGTGCAGTCTCAAATCCCTTGAAGTAGTAAGCAACTCTACTCTGAGTAGCCTTTCTTCCAAAGTACTTCTGTCTTAATTCATCAGAAATATCATTCTGAGGAAGCTGATAACGGAAAGGAATCAAATCATCTGTAGGAGCAATTCTTCCAGTATACTTTACAGGCTTAACCTGAGAGTTCTCTAATCCACAGCCCTGAGTACCGCAGCAGAATAATACCACCTTAGTATTATTTGTAGGCTGAGTAGATACAGAGTTATCCAATCCAAGATCTGCGTTATAAGTTGGTAATGCAACCAACTCTTCCAGATCGAATACCTTTTGAGCAACCAACTGGGAACCGGCAATTACAACCTTATTATGGGTTGTAAGGATGTGGTTTCCGTCAAGATCCTTAAAGATTACTTCAGTATTCCAATCTCTTGCTCCAGAATTTCCTTCTCTTACAATAGATGCTGTATCTCCAGATTTATTAAAATCAAACAATGATAATTTCTTATTCATTTAATCCTCCATTATTCTTATAAATATTTACTTAAATGTTTCGGTTATGCTTATTTATTGGTTCGAATTATGTAGCATTCATCAAGGATAGCATAAATATCCTTCTTGTTTTCTATAGCTTCCATACTATCAATTTTAGAACCAAATTGATATCTATACTTGAAGTATTCTCTACATGTTGTAGTGAGTTCATCTCTCATTTCAGATCTATCATCTGGGGTAATATTGATATGAAAATCGTAAATAAGATCAATGATAGAATCTTTTACATACTCTTCCAACTGCTTAGAGTGAACAAGTCTTATATTCTCTCCAATCTCATACTTTTCAGCCATTAGAAGATCAATCATGATAATGCTTAAAGTATCTTTGTTGAAAACTTTCTCAATATCAGTTTCATTCACATAGAAATGTGAACTGTACGTCAATTCATCTCGAATTTTATCTGTAAGATCTCGATACCTTTCGGATTCATAATACTCTTTAAAGTTATGCTCAACCCAAGTATCAAATTCCATCCAAATCTTATCAATAGTATCTAACCTATCCTTCTGTATACCGGATACTGTTGACTTTCCAATCCAATCTTCCACATGAACAAATTCGGATTTATCAAACTTGTATAAGAACAATACCCATTCTACTAATTGTACATAGTTCTCAAACTTATCGGAAAACGTATACAGAATAGATGAATCGTGTGTAAAGATCTTGAAAGATTTGAAGAAGTCTATAACTTCTTCAACATACTTCTTTATGAAGTCTAAAGAGATAGATGGTAATCCGGCAAAGACATCATCGAGATTTACAATATCTCTATTCACACAATCCTTCAAATACTGAATTGTAGATTGGATAGTATTTACAACAGCTTCTCTTCTTGCAGAGAGATTGGTAACTTTCAAAAGGTTAGAAAGCGTTTCATACAGCAATGGATCCTTCTCTTGTAAGAATTGCCTGTATGTTGATGCCATGTTTCCATTACTGAGCTTATAGTAATCCATATTACACTTCATGATGAATAGTGATTTGTAAATGTATTTATAAGCATCATAGATTCTCTTATTTGGAGGATTTATAAGCATCTTTCTTACATGGTTATAGATTTTTGTATTAGTAAAATACAGATTCTCTAATTGTTTAAAAGAAAGAATCTCATTGTTACCATTAGCTTTAGGAATTGTATATCCTTCTACACCAAGTTCTTCTAAAGTAAGACCATCGAAATGCGTATTCAGATAGTTTGCAATCTCCTGTAGATCTGCTTCTGTATTAAATCCTAATACTTCAGCAATCTTCTTTCTGGAGTCCATTATAGTATCTTCAATACCATAATACAAATATCCTAAAGAGTATAAGAAGATGATTACATCAACCAATTCAAACTTCTTACTGGTAGATATATTGGGTAAGTTTACCAACAGTTTAGATTTATCCACCTTATTGTATAAGAGGATATTCATAAAATAAACCAGTGTAAAGTTTCTCTTAGTAAGATCGATCAATGCTTCTACAGAATAATACTTCGATCTAAGTACAGTAAAGTCCATATTCTTGATATTAGACTTGATTACATTATACTCTTTATCTCCGATCCAATGTCTATCACTTTCTGTCATAGCATCATAAGTGATAATGTTGTTATTGGTTCTGATATAATCATCATATTTTTCCATGATAGGAACTTTGATGAATTTCAGAGTATAGTCCTTATCAATATTATCATTGGCAACGTATTCATTGTCGATTTCATTGTTGACATTTCTGTCTTTCAAAATATAGTACTTGAATACTTTGATATTAGGAACTCCGAATACTGATACAATATCAACAATACATTTATCGGAAGATTTGAACTTGATCAATTTGTTCAAGTTCTTTACCAATGCAATCTGATAGATAAGGGGAATATCTCTAAAGTACTTTACACCATTTGATTCAAAGATGTATTCGCAAGTACGAGAATCAAATACATCTCTTCTGATAACATAGTCTGGAAGTTCTACGATAAGATCTACTACAGTTTGTAAAACTAAGAAAACCATCATGAAATTATCATAGTTTTCAGAGTTAATCTTATAAGCATCTGAGTAAATTGTATAAAGCATATACTTTCTGTTTGCTTCCAGTTTATCTTTATACTTATTCTTTACTTCTACTGCTTCAGAATCCGGACAATAGATCAATCCAAACTTCTCTGCCGAACGGGAAGTATAGTAATCGATCTTTCGATTACCAATGTGCTTTAGATATTCTATATCTTTATACTCTACATCTAATGATTTCATCTTAGCAGGATCAAATAATGAATCGATGAAGCCATTATCATATAACACTTCAATCATTCCTATATCCAATTGATGAATCAATCTATAATCCGTTCCGGGTGTATCTCTGAAGAACTTTGAAACTTTGATATTCGATGGAGCATTATTGATTGTATTGAAATCTACATACAATCCATCGTATGTAACAAGCCTATCATAATTAGGTTCTCCATTAAGCATACGATAGTAGTTGTTCTTTTCAACATATGTATCCAAGAACTCTTTACATGCAGCATCCAAAATCTGTTTTCTTAATTCTACAGGAATTAATTCATTATCAACAGAATACTTTTCTGCATCTTCCGCAGATATGTTTGGGAAGTTTGATAAGAATTCTTTGTCATAATAGAATGCACTGAAGTTTATATATCGCTGTTTAATGGCAACGTATGCATCTCCAGCGTTTAAAGATTCAGCACTTTCTTCATTATCAGCACGAGTTTGATCTTTCAAAACCGTACCGATAGCGAGCTGTTTACAGTTATATACAATTTCATCCAATAGTGGATTATCTGTATAAACTTTTTCAATATTCATAAATTGCTCCCAACTATTTGTATTATCTGAATTCTTTGATGAGATTCATACGATGCTCATCTTCCGGTAATTTAAGAGCTGCCCAGTTGATAAACTTCATCTTGAAGGTATATCCATCAATCTCAAAATTTAACTCTTTTTCTTTATAATTCAAGGGTTCATTTCTGATTTCTGTTACAGATAAGAAGGTTTTATCGTTGATATCTGGTCTGAATTTGAATTTCTCAATATTCATGTATGGAAATGTCTTAAACACAATACCAGCATCGAAAACTTCATTGATATAACCTTGTAATTGTTCCTGAACCTCTTGACTAACTCCATCTAGTCCAATCATTTTATAAAATTTACCACGCATAAAACATTTTTCTCCTTAATAAAATAGACATTAATTACTTAGAAGTGAGAACAATCGTATAATTAAAGTTGTTTAGATTGGAGAATTCTATATATGAGTACCGATTTAGTTGTCTATAATGATAATACAAAAATAGCAGATGTGAACGATTATGATGTCTATCTTGCAGAAGAATATATAAAGTATAATGATAAAAATCCTATGGTATGGTTTGGTCCATCTGATGGCCCTCTTTATTTTTACAATACAAGAGAGTCTTTAATGGATATGGATGCTTATAAATCTTTCATTACAAACTGCATTGCCAGATTTAGAAGATCGAGAGCTTATAAGCTTTATAAGTCCCATCTTATGTCTATAGGATTAGATAGATCTCAGATATTGGGAAACGTTGCCGACGGTATGGCTAAGATAGAAATGCATCATAACTTCCTTACCATTTATGATATCACTATATTGATATCTCAGCATATATTGAACACTGTTGGAAGATGCACTACTTTTGATATAGTTTCTTTATTGAAGCAAGAGCATAAGCTAGACAATATACCAATAGTAATGCTGGATGAAACTTCTCATGAGTTATACCATTCTAATCCGGATATGTATATTCCAATATCTATGACTTTTGGTAAATGGTGGGATTTGTTATTAAAATATAGATATGGAATAACTCTTGATATTGCTTACAAAGTAATAAAGTATATAAACAAATGTAACGAAAACAATGAGTTGAATAGATTAGAGTACTATAATCTTAAAAACACTATCATGTCTTGGGGAGGATACAATGAAACTAACAATCGTGATTTTGCTACTGATATTTTTAATACTGTTTAGCGGTCTGCTAACATATCTGATTATCACAAGAACCAATAAGTTCTTTGAGTTATTAGAAGCAAAAAATAATGCTCAGAATAATATCTCTACCAGAGATATGTTGATGAGAGCGGATGTGTTAAAAGCTAGAGATCTTATGGATACTCTTGTAAAGAATAAGCTTGTAGAGTGGCAGGTGTATAATATCAATCCAAAAACAGAAAACTTCATGGGAACCGAAGAGATTGCTAATGCTATTACATATATCATCAAAGAGATTTGTTTGGAAATGACTCCGGCATTAGAAGTACAATTAGGATTCGGGTTTCCTATGAATACTCAAGAAAATATGATAAAGTCTATTAAGAGTAGAGCAATGCTTGTTGTTATGGAATATACTGTACAGCAGAATAAGGTTAGTACAGATAGCAGAATGATGAAACTCTTTGGAGACGATTAAAGAAAAAATAATATCCGGATGGGCATTTCGCTCATCCGGAATAATATTCTTGTATGATAGCATTCAACAATTCTTCTGCTTCTGGTCCGGTGAAGTTAAAGTTTCTTACAGATGTAAATACTTTTGTAACTCCACCACCTTTACTGTTGATTTGTAATGTGATATACTTCTGATTGTCTAATCCTACAGGAAGTACATCCATATCAGAAGGATAGATATTGTTGTATTCGTCACTAAATACAACCTTCATCGATCCAGAAGTATGAATAAAATAATCTTCTTCATAATAATTCTGTAATAATGTATCTAAGATATCTACAATTGTAGTAATATCATCTTCTTGGATTATTATAGATCCAAGATTAGTGTTTGTAATCCTATCATAAAAGTCTAATTTCAAATCTATAGAATCTTTCATATTTCCTTTATAAACATCTATACAGATGAAGTTCAAATGTTTAGATGCTTCTATGGAATATGATTGTGTCCACATATTGAAACCCATTATCCCACCTTTCCATTTAGTAAACCTCTATATCTGTTTGTATCTATTCCGCCATAACTAAATGCAATAGCTTCAGTATACTCTTTTGGGTTTACTTCATAATTTAGCATAAACTTTGTAAATCTGTCTACTTGATCATTACATTCAGAAATCTGTCTTATCAAATCATAATCAACATTCATAGAGATTCTATTCGATGCTCTAAATACATTGATTGCATTGATTAAACTATTGTTACTGTTTACATTCACATGTCCTTTTACATGATATAGTTCTATGGGAACATTGTTTGTCAGTAAAGTGTGAATGATATTCATAATATAATCTACGTTCTTAATTTCTCCTCCTTCATCTAAAATTCCACCATATCTTTTTTGTAAGTTTAACCACTTAAAGATTCTATCTCTTATTGCAAAGATAGATGTTTGAGAATCTGAAAATAATCTAATGGTACCAAAGTTTCTATATTTATATGCCATAGATACGCCCATAAGAATAGCGTATAGTTCTCCCTGTTGTACTGTCTTATTCTTCTGAATATAAAATTGCTGATCGATTAATACGTCATTATTATATACACAAGCTCCAGAACAAACGGTTCCTACTCCATTATACTTATTGTAAGCTCTAAAAGATGCATCTGTAAAGATAGAAATAGATTGGCCATTGAAAATATTGTTTTTTCTCAAGGTCTTCATTCTCTAAACACTCCATTCTTCATATTTATAATATATTTTCTCAAGTTACTTTTATATTAATATTAAAAGTGAAATAAAAAGTAAATATGGAGTATAGCCCAAAAAGCTATACTCCACGAATGATTTACTTATTTCCGTTATTCTGGTTGTTGTTATTCTGCTGCTGGTTGTTATTGTTGTTCTGATTCTGGTTAGCATCTGCAGGATTGTTATCAGTGGGCTTATTGTTTCCGTTTCCACCAACAGCCTTGTTATACTCGTCAGTATAAACAGACTCTGCAACAGCCTCAAATATACCATACGAATGCATGCATACAGCACATTTAAAGTTTACATATGCTTGCATAATCTTAATCTTAGCTTTAGCCATACTCTTTAAGCCATTAAGATACTTGTTTACAAGCTTCATATTTCCAGAAGAGTTATTTCCTCCGGATCCTCCATTGCCACTACCAGCACCATTTGTCTGGATAGCTTCCATTAATGATCTGAGTACGTTGTAGGTCTCATAGCTTACAGATTCCTGTTTACCTTCTTCAGCATCGTCACCATCATCTCCAAAGATCTGCTTAAGAGTATTAATAGTACTAGTATCAAGACTGTTTGCATCGAAGTTATCAAAGTTTGCATTTGCAACCTTGTCTAACGCTTCAACAATAGTCTTCTCATATTGCTTAAGTCTAGACGATTCTGAAATTGTACGACCGATCTCTTCCTTAGACATATCGAACACTTCTTTTGTAAGATTTTCTGGTTCTTTTCCAATACGTCTGTCAGAAAGATTGTCATGTAATAATTGAGTAATGTTAAGCTTCTCATTATCATTCTCAACATTGATTCCAAGATCACGAAGATACTTTGCAACAATCTTGTTCTCAGCACCATCCTCTTTAATAGCCGTAGCTATATCAGCAGAGAATCGTCCAAGATATTCAGAACTGAATAGTTCGCTGGTGTTGGTTGGGAAAATCTTGTTGGGATCAAGCCCGTCAAGTTTCTTCTCAAAGTTATCAATCTTATCAAGATTATAAACATAAGAATCTGTGAGAGTAATCTTTCCAACCTCATCATTATACTGTACAGTATTTTCAAGTTTCTTGAAAATTACACTCTTATCTTTTCCGGCAGCAACATCCTTAGGATCTCCGTGAAGTGCTCTCTCTACCGGTGAATTTTCGCCCTTAAAAAGCTTCCTGAAAATGTCTGCCACGTTTTTAAAGAATGCCTTTATAATATCAAAGATACTCTTCTTCTTGTCGCCAGAAGCGTTATTTGTAGCTGTATTGCTGGTATTGTTGTTGCTGGTGGCGTTAGCGTTGTTATCAGTATTCCGATTCTGTCCTCCATCTTCTAACAGCAATTGTTCGAATAGAAGATTGAATCTTCTCTCACTATACTCAGCTTCTGCAAGATTAAATAGCCGATCAATTGTCTGATTGAAGATTTCGTTATGACGGCTCTCCATAAGAGCATCTATAGAACTTCCATCAATGTTAACTTTCTCTTCAATAGGTCCTTTGTAGCCCTTCATGATCTCTCTACACTTATTGATTACCATCATGCAGGAACCGTTAGCAGAATAAACTTCTCTAAGTCTATCGGCCTTATACAGAACCATCTTCTGATGGGTAGTAATGACATCCATCATCATATTTGTAAGCTGTCTGAATGTATTGGTAATACGACCCAGCATCATATGAATTCTCTGATCTTCCGGATAGTTCTGCTGAGTCATAGTTGTCCAATATCTGTTAAGCTTAGACATAATAAGATCGATCTTATTATCCACGCCCTTGTACTGAACACTAACAGATTCAAGAGAATTGATAACCATCTCGATAGCAATAGTTCCCTTGATGATCTCTTTACACTTCAGATACAGATCAACAGTAAGCTTCTCATCTTTAGAAACCTTAGGGCCAAACATATCCTTATTGAAATCATCAACAAATTTAATCATACGGGCAGATTCATTGCTGTTAAGATGATTGATGATATCCTTTGTACGATAATCTCCGAATAATTCAACAATACATTTTTCAACAGCATTAGCCAAATCAACATCAACAGTATTACAGAAATTATTAGCATTTGTAAATACTTCATTTCCGTAATCATCAAGATTTCTATCTCCTCTATTGAAAGATGCTGTCAAAGCCGTACCTATAGATTCTGTGTACTCTTCCATAGAGATAAGATTGTAAGTGATGATGTTTGTAGCAGTTGGTAATGCTGTTGGTCCGATCTTAAGATCTGTAAGATTTGCAATATTATCAATATCACACATCTTTACACTAACATTCTTCTCATTCAGCCTGTTCTCAAGTTCTCCAAGATATGTGGTAGATTCCTGCCTACCTTTATCCTTTATAATATCTTTATTCTTGGATAAAGCTTCTCTAAGAAGTTTCACAAAGTTCCCAATAAGATTACCAATAATCTTAATAGAATTCTTGATAAACTTACCAATCATATTTAATACGTTGGTAATGAAAGCAACAACCTTTCCGAAAACATCTTTAAGGTTAAATCCTTCCTGCATTACCATGACTGATAAATCATAAGTGCATTCTTTTACAGCATTTCTGTAATCGAGAATCATCTCCTCAATATCATTCATGGTGAAAACGGAGCCTTTTACAGACTCCGTTAAACCGATATCATAAATATCTTTTGGTGCATTGTATATATTGCTTAAATTCAATCCCATTTTACAATTCCCTCTTTTCTGTTAGTTTGACTTCTTCAAGGTTTCCAGCATCTTATCGATAGCATCGAACAATGCATCATTATCAGCCTGAGTTTCTCTTCTGTCTCCACCAAACTTTTTATACAGATATATATAATAACTTCTTGTAACAGAAAGCGTATCGCCTTCTGTATTATTGAAACTAATGTAATCTTCAATCTGCTTCTTAAGATTGTTAACCTGATCAATCAGCTCCTTCTTCATCTTAGGATCGATGTTATCCTTAGAGATTTCCTTAGAAAGATACTGAATACTTACATTGATTCTTGTAAGTCCATCCAGATGCTCATCCTTAAGATTGCAGATAAATGCCATATAGTCATTATACATAAGATTTGCAAAGCATAATGCTTTTGAAATGAATCCTTTTGGTTCAGCATACTTCTTAGGAACATTGTTCTCTTCATAGTTCTTGAAAGACTTAAGAAGAGCAGAATGTAAATCCGGACCGTATCCATACATTGCAGCAAACATATCTGCAAACTTCTCGTTTGTATATCTGGTCTTCTCACGGTCGTTCATGTTATCAAACATTCCCTCTTTGAAGACTTTTCCCTTCACCATCCTATAGAGTGTAAACACTCCGGAGAAAGGCTTAGCGATAACGTTTTTGATATTTGTCAATCCTACACCAATCTTAGCTAAGAATGGAGAAACGATAGCATCAACATCTCTAATGATTTCGTTATTGTCGATGCTCTTCTTTCCGGCAGTTATAATTTCATAAACCTTGTTGTTTACCTTGGACAATACATTTGAAATGTAAGATGTAGATCCATATATACCATTCGGGTCGATAACTGCTTCGAAGAACATATGACCAATCTCATGAAGCATTACTGCAAATAATTCTTCATTGGTGAGATTGGAATCGATAGCTCCCATATTGATAGCACTTAATGCTACAATCTTGCCATAGTCAGAGAATTTGAATCCATTAC
>ERZ773267.447-NODE-447-length-27643-cov-21.226512_pt1 | contig 27643 bp, 24 predicted proteins | sample MGYA00511959_ERZ773267 | MGnify/ENA primary metagenome ERZ773267 (study PRJEB29015, sample SAMEA2738165) | human oral metagenome | biome: human oral; feature: human-associated habitat; material: saliva | place: China | collected 2240 ... | reverse complement strand
CCTTGTTGATCTCGCCTTGGTCACCCTGGACAATCTTGTTCAGGTCAACCGGGTCAATCTTCATGGTGCCATCAATGCGGGACTTGAACACGTCGTGCAGGGAGCCTGCGATGCGGTCAACCTGGTCGTCGCGATACTTGGCCATGTCGCCGCGAATGCCCTGGATGCCCAGGTTCAACCGGCGGAAGCCTTCTTGCAAATCATAAGGCTGCCGCTGATACGCGCTAATCATGGCTGGCATGAGCTCGAACACGAAGGCGTTGAACGCGCGAGTCTGTGCAGGAGACAGCACCCGCTCTGGTTCGAGGGTGTACTTCGGCATGTAGCCGATACCTAGAGCCTCGCCGCCGGAGTCGTAGCCGTGGCCGTGACCCCACATGGAAGTCAAGTCGTTGCCGTACTTCGACTTGTAGTAGCGCAGTGCGGCGTTCATGTTGGCCCACGGATCGCGACGGTCATCCGGGAGTGATGGGTCACGGTATGCTGCGAACGTGCCGGGGATGATTTGGAGCAAGCCGACGCCAGCACTGTCGCCGGTGCCGTTGACGTCCACAATCTGCTGCGAAATGCCAGGATTACCGCCAGACTCGGACTGAATCTGCTTCAGCATGGCGTTGACCTGCGCGGGGTCATCAGCATTAAACCCGTTGCGGCGCATGGCTTCCATCGCCATCTCGCGCCACGACTCAACATCACCGGACACGCCGCCAGCGCCGTCATAGGAGCCAGCGCCGCCACCGAAGCGAGGAATCTTGCTGAAGATGAAGTCCTTGACGCCGTCAAGAACGCGATTCGTCAGCGCGTGCATAGCCTGGCCAGCAATGCCAGCAAAACCCTTCATTTGGTCGCGGATCGGATCGAAAGCGCCACCGATAGCTTCTTTGATCTTGTTGAACATACGCGACCAGAAACCGCCGCCGTTGCCACCGTTGCCACCGGAGATGAACTCACCAAGGTAGTCTGCCAGAGTGTAGTGCAGGGTGAACAAGGGGTTGTCGGAACCGCGAGCCCCGCCGCCGATCTGCACGCCGTGGTCACCGGCGGACTCGATGTTGACGCCGTCGATGGTTCCCGCCATGTGCGAGTTGGGGCCACCGCCACCACGCATAATGCCGATGGTCACGCGACCGTCGAGGCCAGGCTTGAAACCGAACTGTTCGAACGCGGATTCGGTACTGAACAGGCGGCCTGCGCGCAGGTCTCGGCCATTAAGGAAGTTGACGACACCAGACCAGATACCAGAGCAGTCCCACGAGGGATTGCCATCGCCACCGTACTGATACGGTTTGCCGTGCTCAGGCTTCAAGGCATCGAACAGAGCCGCGATTCGACCATCTAGGTCGACCACACCACCGTTGGCGTAGGCAGCACCCTCACCGAGCATCCGCTGGACACCCTTGACGCCTTGTTTGCGGGCCACGTTGTTCATGGCCTCGACAGCAGCGGGGCCGCCGACTGCCTTTGTCCACTCGGGGCGCATGATGGCTTCCCCTCCGGACAGCGCCAAGGCACCGCCGGTGGGGCTCCAGAACTTGTGGGGGTCGCGTCCAGGGCTGTAGCCAGGCATCACACCACCGGTTGCGAAACGCATCTCGTCGACCGCTGGTACTGGGGCCAGGTTCCCGAGCTTGCCGCCAAGGAACTTGTCGTTGATGTGGTTCCATGTGCCGACGATACCCTTGTTGACGACAATATCAATGAACGCACGAACCGGATCGGCGAAGATTTTCTTCAACAGGTTCCAGTGGTTCTTGATGCCGTCGACGCCAGCCTTAAAGATGTCTTTCAACCAGTCGATAGCGGGCTGGAAGATATGGTCAACAACCCAGCGGAAGCCATCGCCTGTCTTGCGCAGCGAGTCGCCAAGGAAGTTGAAGTAGGGCACAACAAGGTTGTTGACAACCCAGCCGATGGCGTCCGCGAGTTTATGGAGAGACCAGTCCATGAAGTCGAACACTGGTGCGATGATATTGCGGATCGCGAACCCGATGACCGATGCGATGATGTCCCAGGCAGCCTTGATGACGTCGACAAGGAAGTTCATTGCCGGAACCAGGATCGCCGAGGCTGCGTTAGCAATCGACACGATCATGCTCACCAGCGGAGGAATCAGCGGAACAACCCAGTTGATCGCCTCAACCAGAGCCTGTCCGATAAGACCGATGAGTCGACCAATCGGGTCCAGGAGCGGGATCACTGCTCCTAGGATTTGGCCGAGGCCGTCGGAGATGACCGGCATCACAGGAGCCAGGGCATTCAGTATGTTGAGGATTGCGTTGCCGAGGATTTCCGCTAGCGGCTGCAGGGCGTTGACCAGCTGCACGATCACCGAATCGTGGCCAGTAAACAGCGGTGCTAGTACCTCTAGGATCTTGGCACCGATCTGGCCGATCAGGTCGAACACTGTCGTCACCACAGGCATGATCTGAGTGAGAGTATTCACCGTCGAAGCAATAATCGGCGACATAGCGATGAAGATTTGGCCAAGCGCGTTGCCGACAGCCTCGAAGACGGGCTTCATAGCCTCCATCGCTGGACCCAGGGACTCGATAATCGGCGTGAGCGCCTGAGCAAGACCCTGGCCAGCCAGAGACAGGCCGTTCACCAACCCCTCAATTAAGGGAGCAACGGCTGCGCCGAGCGCGGAGAGAGCCGGGGCGAAGCTTGCCAGCATGTCGCCGAAGGCTCGACCAACGCTGTCTGCGACGTCACGAACAGGCTGAAGGCCGGAGGCGAGTCCGCCAAGCGCAGCGGCGAGACCTGGGATAGCTCCGGTTGCGAAGTCGGCAAGGGTACCGCCGACTGTAGTCACAATCGACAGGGCCGGGCCAAGAACTTGGCCGAGCTGCGAGGCAGCTGCCGTCGCCGACTGCATGAAGCTCACCAGCTGCGCATAGCCCTGTGTGCCCTCATCGGTCGCAGCCTTAAGCTGCTGTGCGGCAGCTGCCATGCCAGCGAGCATTCCTCCGCCGCCATCCTGGCCAGCATGAAGGATATTGCCTAGAGTGCCGAAGACGCCGCCAAGAATATCCTTCAGGTAACCGGCGTTACGGATCGCGGACTGGATCATTTCATCGAACTTCGACATTCCTGTGGTCGGGTCGACTTCTTTGAGGCTTTCAGCCCATTCGCGGAAGTGCTGTGAGGCGTCCGCGAAGTACTGACCGAGCGGACCCATGAACTTTGCGCCTTGTTCCGCCAAGGAGCCAAAGGCCGCGATCATGTTGGCGAGCACAGGCCGCATAGCTGCCGCCATTTCGCTGGCTCCGCGCACAATCTCGGCTACGCCGGACTTGGCTGCCGGGGAAGCGATCTCAGCAAAAGCCAACTTCAACGCAGAGTTCCAGTGCGTAGCGATGTTAAGCATTCCCGCGCCGAACTCCGGGATGACGTTTTGGAAGGCGTCTCGGATCGACGGGCCCAGGTTGTCCAGCAACCGCTCCTGAGTGAGCTTCTTCAGCTCCCGCCAGGCGGGGGACACCTCGCGGAGGCTACGTGCGACACCCTGAACCGACGGGGCCATGCCCTGAATAGCCTTCTCAAACTCTTCCGCAGACTCAGTATTGAAAGCCGCGCTGATACCAGCCTTTACGTCCTTCAGACCAACTTTGAGTACGGCAAAACTAATGCCAGCCATACCAATGAGAGCCGGGGTCGCCAGGGCCGCACCCTGGGCCACACTCACGAGCGCGCCGCCAATAGCCAACACGCCGCCGATGACGGCTTGGCCGCCGAGGGCCGCAAGCCCTGCTCCTAGCGCCACGACTGCTGGCAGCAGGGTAGCGCTGATCATCTGAGCGACCTTAGAGAAAGCCCCCAAGGCTATCTGACTGAAGCCAAGAACGTAGGCTCCAGCACGTCCAAAACCGGCCCGGAGAGACCGGAACAGGACATTAGAGTTACCAAGGAACCGAGCGAACCCGCGACCTGCACGGTTCAGGCCAGGCAACAGAGTCTCGGAAATCTTGTTGCCAAGGCCGGTGGCGACGCCGCGCGCTGATGCCAGGCCGCGCTGCAGGCCGCGCGCGATACGGGTGTTACCAATGCGGTACATGGCGTTGGACACGTTATGCCACACCGGAGAATCGATGAGTCCTCGGGAGACAGTTTGGGCCATGCGGTGACCGATGTTACTCAGTCGAGCAATCGCTGGGCGGACCTTGTCGCCGAGAGTGTCGATGGCGTAGAAGTAACCGAGCTGCAATTGACGAGCCAGGGCCGCCGGGAAGTTACGCGGAATCAGGGCGTCCACGTCGATACCGGCCAGGCGCAGAGACTTTAGCGGATTCAGGTTCGCCAGAGCGCCTTGGATGGCGTTCCGCAGGTTGATGAAGTGCGAAGCCAACGAGGCGGTTGCCTTCTCGACCTGATTAAGGCCGAAGTTCTTAATGGCGCCGCCGAACTCTGCGATTTTGTCGCGAGCGTCTAGGAGCTTGTTGGTGAAGTAAATCTGGAACCGGGCACCGGCCTCGACAGCTCCGCGCTGGAACGACTGGAACTCCAGAAGGCTGCGCATCCGCAGATCGTGCATGGCACTGGTGACCTTATTAAATCCGCTCTTCAGTGGGTCAAGTGACTCACTGATGGAGGCTATGGCACCCCTGATGCGGTCGGCGCTTCGAGCCATTGCGCGCGAACCGCGCTCAAACAGTTCATTGAAGCTGTTCGAACCATTGACGGCTTTGCTGAGATCGTCGAACGGCTTGCGCATGGCGCGGCCAAGCTTGACCGTGAAGTTAACATACGGGTCGTAGATGCGTCGGATACCGGCCTCGAATTGGTCGTCCATGAGCTTGAGGAGCTTCGGGACGAAGTTGAGGGCGTTCCACTCGTCCTCTAGCTTCTTCGGGTCCGGTAGCTGGATTTTCGGCGCAGAGATGATCTGGTCAAGAGGACTCTGGGTCGGGGCGTCAACAACTAGACGGTACACTAGGTCCGTGTTGTCGTGCTTGGCTTTGAAGTCCTTAAGTTCATCATCGGCCCAGTTGCGGTCCACGTCCACGTACATGTGGATGCGGTCGTTTTCTTCCCGCAGCTTTTCTACATCGCGGCGAGCATCGCGCAACGAGCCTTCGTCCACGTCAACATCGACGAAAATCGGTGTGCGTTCAATATCTGCGACCAACTGTGCATACTCGGCCCACGCCTCATTTGTGTTGAGATGGACGTCGATGTTAACCTTACGACCGTCCATCCGGTCGATGCGCTTCTCGGCGAGAGTAAGCTCGCGGTCGTCAACCTGGAGTTCTACCTCTAGCTGGCTGGCCTCCTTCTTGGCTTTTGCCATGATGGCGCGCAGCTCTGTGTGAAAATGCTTAGCATTGGGAAAGATGCGTACGGCACCTTCACCCACGACAAAAGCCATGTGTTCTCCTTTAAAAACAAAAAGACCGTCGTTAGACGGTCTTTAATCTAAAACCCCATCTGTTCAAGGAGGTTGTGAGCCTTCTTCTCCTCGAAGGAGTCCAGCCTCTCTTTAACCAGCCGCTCTCTTGCTGTGACCGGCCTGTTTCTGCGCTCGAACTTCCTGTTGTCGCTCTTCTTCGACAGAGCGCCGACAACCGTAAACCGAAGTAGGTCGATGCTGTCCGCTATCTGGGTCAGCATCTCGATCTCGTGCGTCCAGCCCTCTGGGGACACCTCCCCAACAGCGGCGTCCCGGTCGTCCTCAAGCATCCGCTTCAGGTCGAGTTCCGACAGACTGGATGCGTATTTCCTGGCCTCTTCCTCATTGTTGGTGATAGCCGTCTTGAATTTCAGGTGGGCCGGAAGCTGCAGAATCAGCGAGTACAGGACGTCGAAGTCGCCGAGCGGTGGGATGTACTCCACCAAATCCGCGTGATAATACACGCGGAAGTCATGGAGCAGTTCGTTTGCGTATTGGTCTACGAGGTCTGTGATTGCCCGGATTTTCCCGGACCACCCTCAATACCCCAGAAGCTCCACATGTCGTCAGTTAGAGCTGCAAAAAACTCGAACTGCTGGTCGGTTGCATCGATCTCTTCCATGAGGCGACGGTACCCTGTGGTGTCGTCCGCCATGAAGTTGCGGAGCATGACCGTCGGGCTGGCCTCGGGGTTTTCCATCGACAGGGCAACCTTGATGGCGTCCGGGTAGGGAATACTGATTTCGGTGCCGTCGCTCAGGGTGAGCACGTAGGGCTCACGGGTGCGAACACGAGAGCGCTTTACTCGGCGCTCCGCCTCGCGGGCAAGACTTTCAAAAGATACAGCCATTTACGTCTCCTATGCTGCAATGTAAGTCGCGGAAAACTCTATTCCGCGGTACGTGTACTCTGAGACCGAACCGGTGATTCGGCCTCCTGTTCCAATGTTAACCCAGCCCCCAGAACTCGTTCTTGAGCCTCCGTAGGACTCCCATACCCACGCCGGGGAGATATGCACATCGGCCATTGGACGGGCCCACTGAGGTACGCCGATCCCTTCCAAATCAGAAACCTTGATGCTATTTCCGACGGTGGTGACGAACACAATGTCGCCGCGACGCATGAAGCGTACACCATTGATGGTTTGGTCTTGGCGAACCTGCTGTTGGCCCTGCTTGGCTTCCTGTATTTTTCGTTCCAGGTCCGCGTCTTTGGCGTTGAAGCCGTTGATGATCATTTCCATCTGCCGCTTGTTGACGGCGTCATCCGGTTCGGAAGCGTCCCCTACGCGCAGTCGGCCTCCGGCGTAGCGCTGCGCTGCGGTGTTGTCTGTGACAGCTGCTGACACCATGTTTTTCGGCATCGCAGCATCCGCGACGGCGCGTGCGTCCGAAGCGGCCTTCTTGGCCTCCTCAACGCGGGCTTTCACGTCTCCGAGGGTCTTGTACCCCTCCGGTGGGTTGACGAAAACCTTCTTAACCTCGTTGGTTAATGTTTGCGCAGCAGCGTTAACGGCAGCGTTAACGCGGTCCTGGATGCGTTTCATCTCGGCCAGGTTGCCATCGGTCTTGCGAATCTCGGCAGCGGCGGCGTCCACTGCCGCCTTCTTCGCTGCCTCGGTGGTAGCCGCGATCCTCTTCTCCGCGTCCGCGAGGTTGCGAGCTGCAGAGGTCGCGGTGTTGGCTAGGTCTCTTTTCGCGGCGTCAATAGTGTTGTTGATCTCGCGTACCTTTTGCGCGGTGGCGCGCTCAAAGTTTTCCGAAGCTTGACGAGCAGAACGTGCGGACGCGTCAATGCTGTTTGTTGCGTTGTTGGCTGCGTCGACGATCTGCTTGTTCAACGCCAGGGACTCTTTGGCGTCAACAATGATCCGGTAGTTCTGGTCCCACCAGTCCATGATTGATGTGAAGGCTCGACTCGCCTCATCCCTGCGTTGAGCATCCTGGATGAGACGGTCAACCTCTTGGCTCTGGGCCTTGATCACCTGGTCGAGGAGGACCTTTTGCTCAGAGATGGAACCGATGCGCTCTAAGGCTTTAATAAGGTCGCGCTTGTCGCCAATGACCTCGGACACGTCGGCCCGGAAGTCAGACAGGGACCAGCCCTCGTCGGGGCGTGCGGCAGCCTCCAGCGCTTCGACTCGCTTCTCTAAACTCATGGTCCTCCTCAACCCGATTCTGCTCTTATTCTACCCGGTCAGCGGAACAGAGGTTTTCCACTCTTGGACCTGGTCAGTTTCGACCTGGCCCTTAAACGGTTCCTTGAGGAAATCCTCCCGATCCACGGCATTGCCGTAGACCTGGTTGAAGCCGTGGTTTTGACCCTGCACCTTGATGAAGTGGTGGAGAACCTTCGCAGCACCCGCGTACACGTTGTTGGCGACAACGCAGCGCTTAGCCTTGGCGAAGCGCACAACCGCGTACTCGAAGCTTCCGCGGTCGGGGCGCTTGGTGTTTTCCAGCGCTAGGTCGTAGAACAGGTTTCCAATAACTCGGGTACCAACGGCAGCCTGGAAGTCCGCGTCGTCGGAACCGACAGAGACGCCGAAGTTCCAGCCCTGGTACACGGTGTTGCCTTCGAACAGGCATCCGCTGCCGGACAGGGAGGTGCCGTTATCGAACGACCACAGATGGTTGCCGCGGACAATAATGTTGTCGCAGCCCTTGGTGAAACCAATCGGCTCAAAGGCTGTGGTGGATTCCACAGTACCGATTGAGGAGCCTTCGATGCTGACGCGGCTGGGACCAGCGCCTGCTGCGGAATCAAACACGCCGCCTACACCCATGCCGCCTTTAACGCCTTTGATGCGAAGGCCGAACATGGAAACGTCGTTGACGTTACCCTTCAGCTGAATGCCAAAGCCGGTGGTCTTGTCCGCTAAGCCAGCGCCGTCAATGTCGACGTCACGGAAGCGAACATTGCTGCCGTCCAGGCCCTTCGGGTTTTCCTTCACAGCCGCAGACTGGTGAAGAATGCCGTTGGCACCGGAGTTGATGATCAGCAGGTCGATGTAGTCCATGAGCATGGCGTTCGATACCTGGAAAGCATTGCGCTCCGGGTCGCCGGTCTTCCAGTCCATGTTGACCGCGAAGCCCTGGAGGGTAGAACGGTGGCTGTTGGAGCCGGAGGTCACGAGGAACGGAACCTGAGTTGCCGACTTGTCGTAGTCAAGCTGCGTCAGGTTGCGGCCAGCGCCAATAATCTTCTTCCCGGCGATCTTGTCCATCGTAACGGTCTTGATCTTGTACTTGCCGGACGGAATCTTGATGGTGTGAATGTTGGGTGCATTCACGGCCTTCTGAAGGTTGGCTGTGATGTCACCGCCAACAACTTCACCGAGCGCGGAGTCGTGTACCCAGATTGCGCCAGGGTCACCTGTGGCGATCACTTGTTCGACCGGCTCCTCCTGTCGGCGGCACCAGCGTAACTGCATGGCGCGGTACTTCTCGCTAGGCACCGAGTCCCAGGGGTTGTTGTCTTGGTTTTCGCTGCCCTCGACGCCGCTGAAGGTGTCGTCGGTTGCGTAGAAGAACCCAACGTTGCTGACATCCGCTTTGGCCAGAACCTTGCGGAGCTGGTCGACCGACTCCAGGTTGTGGATGGTGTGGATAAAGCGTAGAGGGGACTCCGCGCGGTAGTGGTCCGGGGTAACCGGAGCCGCGGCGTCATCCAGGTATGCGGATGCAGCCTTCTCGAACGACATGATGATGTCGGCGCATTCCAGAATCTCCGGCTTGGTATTGGTACCAGGGTTGCCAACGACAAGGAAGCCTTTGCCGAACTCGGCTTTGATCTTCTTGTACAAGTCCTTGTACTGGTCAATCAGAGCAGCCTCAGCAGGAGCCCAGCCGTTGATCATTTCATCCAGGAAGACACCCTCAAGCTTGTAGGCTTCCTGGTACTTGCGGATTTCGGCCAGTACGTCGTCGGTGGATTTGGTGCCCTTTATGGTACGGACGTAGCCGACGCCGGGAACATTCTTGTTCTTCAGTTGCGTCGTCAGGTCGGTGAAGTCCGGCTCCACCTTGTCACCGAACCCGCTTCGGGGGTTGATGATGACGAAGCCGATGATGTCCAGGTTGGCGAAGATGTAGTCCCATTTAGAACCAGGCTGGCGCTGGTCGGCCCACCAGTAGGTGACCGGGCACCAGTACCGCTGTCCAGCGTTGAACCACCGGAAGGGGTCGTCGGAGGCGGCTTCGCTAGCCGGTGCCGGGACGTTGCCTTCGGCGAGCTTAGACTTGATGGCGGCGTCGACGATTTCGCGAATTTTCGCCTCGTCCACCGGAGCCGCCGGAGACGCCGGAGTGCCGTCTCCTTGTGGAGGTGCAGCCTTAGCCAGCTCGGCCTTGACCAGGTTTTCGACGGTGGTGTTGAAGTCGGATGGCAGCTCAGCTGGAGGCAGATGCGAGATGCGCTCCTGGACGGCCTTGGTTACCGCTGCGTTGAGAGAATCCTCTTGGACGGCAACCGGGTTGGCCTCAAGGTAGCTACGAACCGCAGGGGCGATGTCTTCAGCGGTCGGTTTCGCGGGGGCTGCGATGCCCTCGATCTTCTTGTCGAGTTCAGCCTGCTTCGCCTGCACGCCTGTGACGGATTCCGCGGCTGCCTGCGCCAAGGTGTGTGCGCCGCTGATGCCCTGCTCCATGTGCGTGAATCGCGCAGCTGATGGCGGGTGTTGGGTTGAGTTGTCTTTCCACTCCTGTGGGGTGTAAGCCAATTTGGGTATCTCCTAAAGGTATGATTTACGGTGACGTGACCGCATTCGGGGATGTAACAGCGTTGGGGCTGGTCACGCGCAAGACGTTCGCAGCCCCAGGTGTTACAGGAGGTGGCGTAATCGGGGGAGACGTTACTCCGGTTACGCCACCACGAAACCCATGTCAGCAGCAAGAGCCTTCCAGCCCTCACCACCAAACACGTGCTTGACGGCGTAGTCGAGCTCGTCGTCACGGGAAGCCTTCAGAGTCACCGAGTAGGAAATCTCGGAGTCCGCAGACCAGGCGTTTTCCTGAACTTCAGAAACGATAGCCTTCGGCATCACCTTGATGATGTAGATCGGCAGGTCGTTGTAGGAGTCCTCGGCGATGTACAGCATACGGCGGTAGCGAGCCTTCGGGATGTTGTCCTGGGTGAAGGACAGCTCGGAGTTGGCTCCAACCTTGGCTTCGGACAGGTCCACGTTGAAGTAGAACTCCAGGGAACCCTTGGAGGTTTCCTGCATGACGAAAGCCGCGGACGTAACGTCCTTGGTGAAGTCGGTGCGTGTCGGTTCCTGAGCGCCGAAAGACTCGACGTCGGACTGCTCGGTCTCACGGGAGAAGTTGATGCCGGAGGACTTCTGCAGCCAGCCTAGGGAGATGTAGCCCATGTTGCGGAAGTTCACCAGTTTGGCGTCATCCGTGAAGAAGGTTTCCGGGACGGCCACGGTCATAGGTGCGAACAGAACCACGCCGCCGAGGGCCTTGCGGATCAGCTTGCCCTTGGCCTGACGCAGGGAGTCCAGGTCGGTGGAGCCAGCGGCAGCAGCATTGTTCTGGTTGGTGATGTCCTCGACCTTGTAGTTCTCACCAGAAGCCTTACCTTGGACGTTGGCGTCGTCGACGGTCAGGGTTGTAGCTTTCACGACGATGGTGAACGGGCCACCTGTGCTACCGCGGACGGTGGCGGCATCCTCGCCGCTGACAGCGCGGATGGCTGCCTGGATGGTGCTGGCGGAACCTGGCGCCGAGATGGCGCCGGTGGCTGTACCACCAACATTAAGAGTGAAAGAACCTGACAGGCTGCCTGCAGGCAGTGTCAGCTTAAAGGTTGCCATGTGGCGCTCCTCCTAGTACTAGTTAAGCCCAGCGAACGCGGGCATGGAGTTCAAAAGCCTTCTCAACCTCGAAGTCGTCGTCGAGCCGAGTGGCTTGTTGCTCTGCGCCGGAGATTTCGCGGGCGTTGTCCAGGTAGAACCCAGCCCAGCTGCGCCTCGGCGCGGCAAGTATTCTTTTTGTAGCCTCACCAGCTAGCCACATGGCCCTAGACCGATCCTTGGCGATGAAATCCAGCTCAACGCTGGAAATATCGGTGAAGGAATCAGTTAAGTAGCCTGCGTCACGGTGGATGAGGATGTAGTCGAAGTCTTTGATCTTGTAGCGGCGCTTCGCCGTCGTCATGTTTTCGAAACGGTCGAACGCTTTTTCGCGAGAGGTGCCGATTTGTTTTGGTCCAACTAGGTCTTCCAAGATGGCCGCGACGATCCGCTCCCAGTCAGGCATGGTGTAGTCATCCAACTGCAGCAACCTCCCTTAAAGCCTTACTAATCGCCTTTGCTCGTTTTTCTTTCTGGATCAGCGCTGGCCAGAAACGTTCTGGGTTTGTCGAGTAAATCTCAAACGTCGCACGGTCCATCTGTGCGCCGCCAGGGACGACTTTGCGAACCCGCAGCGTGTCACGCAACCGCTGGTCGCGCTCGCCATCGTGGCGTTCACCGATGGCCTTCTTCAACGCCTTCTTGGTGGCCCAGGCTTTACGGAACAACTCGGCGCGCAGCGCAGGGCTGTTGAGCAGCAGGTGGCTCATGCCGTACCAGTCGGAGAAGTACAGGACGCCAGAACGGCGACCGGAGGCCTGGCGGTCAAGGCGCTTCTGGTTAAAGGAATCCTGCATTTTGGTGACGTCATACTTAGGTATAGTCGACATGCTTCACCTCCACCCTGGCCAGGAAAACCTCTTTGCCGCCGACAACACTTGTCCACGGCGATACGTAGTCGTTGTGACCCTCACCCTCAACAATGTAAACCTGCTGCGAGCCGTCGTACGCAGTAAAAACGACAAGGTCATCGGTGCGCACATCATCCGTCGGATCGCAGTACATGGTTTTGCCGTCGTAGGTTCCGCGGTTGATGGATTGGGTCGTTGTCAAATCTTGAGTTGTGCGCGGCGCCACAACAGCGCCGTAAATCTTATGATGGAACTCAGAACCCGCCAGGGCACCTGCGACGTATTCCTTGTCGCCGAAAGCGTCCTGGTCGTAGTCCTGGAACTGGTCTCGCTTGCGACGCCAAATCTCGACATCGCCGGAGAATCCAGCGCGGAAAGCAATGGAGCTCACCTGTACCCCCTCCATCCGCGGCGTGGTTTTGCCACCCGCGCGAAAGGGGTTTTTATGCGGGCCGACAAGGTTTTAGTCTTGTTATAGCCCTGAAGGAGAAGAGTAATCTGCTCTAGCTCCTCCCTGCTAAACCATGCTTTACCTGGGTCTTCGCTGTCGTAGCGACTGTACGCGAACGGCCCCATCGTTTCGGACGAAAATCCGTCCGGGTTTTGCGCGATTTTGCGCGCGGCGTTGGTTACCGCTGCCTCGACGAAAAGACGCAGCGGAGCGTCCTCCGGAGATGCGTCAAATGCTGGCTTGAGCGTCGGGAACCTACCTGACAGCCAGGCCGAGATCATCTCAAGGTAAGCCTGAAGTTGGGCTAGGCGCTTACCCTCGACCGTGCCTTTGGTCACGAACAACGCCACCCGCTCGGCAGGGACATAGGTAAACGCCAATGATCTAGCCTTCCTCAGACTCATCCGCGCCAAGCTGGCTGGCCAGCTCGGGGATGGATTCGATTACTTCTTCGATGATTTCGTCGCGGCTCATGCTGGCCGGGATCACGAGACCCTTGGATTCCGCGAAGTTCTTCCACGTCGCCTTAGCGGCGTTACGCTTCGGGACCTCTAGTTCGGCCTCGGGCTGTGGCTCCGGTTCGGTTGTGCCCTCCGGCAGGTCGGCTGGGCCATCCTGCGCCACAACTGGTTCGCGCTCCGGGGCTTCGGTGAACAGGTGGTCACCCAGCATCGGAACTGCCCAGTCAGGGGCCTCGGTACCCGCCATAAGGCACACCAGGTCGCCGAGGCCACCGGCCTGGCGGACCACAGTGTTGTGCAGAAGGGTTTTCGACAATTAGACCACCTTGGCCTTGAGGGTCAGGTTGGGCCGGAAAACTACCGGAAGAGCGATGGCGTCCGCTTGGACCTCCAAATTCTTCCAGTTGCCGTGCTCGATAACACCAGCAACAATACCCGGAAGATCGCTTTCGTGTTCGAAGCCGCCGGAGTAGTGGGTGAAGCCGCTCATCTGAGAGGACATGGTCTGGCCCCACAGGGTCTTACCCAGAGCAGAAGAACCGGGGGTGTCAGCCTTGCCTTCTTTGCTGGTGAAGATGATGCTGTCCAGGGGAAGCAGGTTCTTCACCTCGACCTTGCCGTTACTCAGGTTGTTCTGGCGGTACTTCTTTACGGGAGTGATGCGCACCTCCGGCAGGTCGAACATACCAGCCATTGTGGCAGCGAGCGTCGACTCGTTGATGCGACCCATCGAAGCGTCGGTCATGGCCACAACGAAAGCGTTCTGGTTGAACCGAGCCTGCTTGATGACGACCGGGTGGCGCAATAGCTTGCGGGCAACCTGCTCGGGAATCCAGACGAGTTCTGGTTTCTTGTGGTTTTCCTCGCGGTACAGGTCAACGAGGGAAGCCATGTACTCCAGCGGGTCGGAGGTGTCGTCCGTCCACAGTTTCGGTGCCGTGGTGGTGAACTCGGTCTTGCGTCCGAAGTCGATCTCCTCGGTGCCAGCGTTCAGCATCTGCAGTTGAATCTTGCCGTCGGCGATGGCCTGGCCGCGCAGAACATCCATTGTGGCGGCGATAGCGCGAGTGGCTTCGCGAACAAGGTTCTCGGCCTTGGCGTTCAGAGCGTCGGTGGTGTCGCGCTGAGCCTTGAGGAGGGTCTTCTCGTCCAGGACGTAGTTTCGACCAAGGGGCTGAATCTCGCCGCGAGCGGTCTGGCGGCCACCTTTGGTGGCGGACGTCAGGTTACCGTCGAACGTACGGAAGTCAGCGATGACCAGCTCATCCGGCTCACCGTAGTCGACCTCAAACTCAAGGTCTTGGGTGAACTCGGACGGCAGCAGGGCTGCGAGCTCCGCTTCTTTGGTTTCGTACAGGGCGTGCTCGGTGCGAGCGATCGTGGTCAGGCGCTCAGGGGTGAGCGCGTCACGAGTTACTTCTTTAAGATCACGAATCATTTAGGCCTCGTTTCCTTTAACCAGAGTGATGTTGCTGTTGACAGCCAGGTCGGCTTCGGTGACCTCTACCGGGAGATAGATGGCGTACACGATGCCGGAAACGACAATGCCTGAATGGTAGTGAGGGAAGTATTCCTCGGTGCCGAGGTCTTTGATCTCACCTGGGGAAATCGCAAAACCGTCGACCTTCTTGCCTGCGCCTTTGGCTGTGGCGGTGAAAATCTTGTAGTTGTCGCCGTCTTTGTAGACAGGGAGGCCGCCTTTAACCCAACGTCCAACGCGGTGGGGGCCGTCCTTCTTGATGTCTTCGTCAATGACGATGCGACCGTTGAGGGAGTTGTTGATGGTGGCGATATTGCCAATCCACCGGCGATCCTCAAGGGAGGGGAGTTTAGGGTCTACACGCAACCCCTTGCGTGTTGGGATAGTCGCCAAAATTTGCTCCTATGATGGTAGGTATTTGCCGATCCCGCTAGGGGCCGACGTGCTGGCGGGCTTACTCTTCTTTGGAGGAGTCTTAGTTGCCACAGCCTTGAAAGCCATGATCAGCTTTTCGACCGTCTCTTCGGATAGGTCGCCCTCTTCACTCGTGATTTTACCCCAGTCGAGAAAATCCCCTACCGCTTCGAAGGTGTCCTTGTCAAGTCCGGCAGAAGCGAAACTATGTTTAACCTGGTCACGAGCAAGCTTCTGGCGTTCCGCGCGGAGCTTTTCTTCCGCCTCCGCGATCGCCTTCTGTGCTTCGTCGTCTTTGTCTTCTGCAGGCTCTGCGGTGGCCTGGGGCTCGGGGGCCTTAGCTGGGGTTTCGGGAGCTGGAGTGGGCACGGGAGTAGCCGGAGCGGCCTGAACTTCCTTGATCTCTTCTTTAGGTGTTTCCGTTGTCGCCTCGGCTGCGGCTTCTTCTGCTGCGTTCTCTTTGATTGCGGCAGCGAAAATCGACACGAGCTTGTCGATTGTTGATTGATTGGCCATTTTAACGTCTCCTATGGTCCAAATTCGATAGCTTCTAGAGAGGCTTTCTCGTTAACGTTGACGAGCGAGCGGCCATACTCTGGGTGGTCGATGACTTTATACCGACTACGCTTCAGGTCGAACCCGCGTGTGGAGCCTGCCGCCTCGTTGTAGAAAACCTCCAGGTCTTCCATATTGATTAGTCTACCCGGATCGAAAAGTTGGTCTCCGACCTTGTAAACCTCGGCCACCTCGCAGTTGCAGAGGTTATGAATTGGCATCAGATCGCCGCGCGAATACATGTTGGTGCTGGCGACGATGCAGAGACCACAGGACTGGCCGGACTCGGACAGCTCCGGGTGCACAATGCGCCGGTAGCCGACAACCTTCGACTTCGGCAGCTTCTCCATTGCCACATGGTGGGTGTTGCGCGACGCCGACTGGATGTCGTGGGACACCATTCGTTCGGCGCGCTCCTCGACCTTCTGCTCGGCGTAACGTTCGATCACACGGTCGACTTCTGCTGGGGTGAGGGTGACGAGTGCCTGTGGCTCCTCTACTCGGCCAGCTCCGGCGGAATCCTTATCGGTTCCCCGAACATCTTCATCGACATCCCGGCTTCCGCTAGCGGGCTCGTCCACGGCTGACTCCACGGTGCCGAGGGCCGCTCCGCCTCGCGGAGCAACCTTAATCGGCGTCGACGTGCGCGGTCTTTTTGGGTTTGCTCGGCCCTCTTCTTTGCGGGCTTCTTGTTCTGCTTTTGCGAAGGCTTTCTTCCACGTTTCATCGTATTTCCCGTCTGGTTCAACCGCGTCTTCTGAAATCCGCTCCGGCCTGGCTATCGGTAGCAGCCCCTGGGTCTCGAACTCCTCAACCAAAGTTTTAATCGGAGCGGAGTCTGGCTTTAATTCGCGGTTCTTCTTGTATTCGTTGGCCAACCGCTCATAGGCTTCCTCAAGTCCGCTTCCACGGGTCTCCCTAACCTCCGGCGGGTATTCGCTTTCGTCCGGCACTGCGCCTGGCAGCGGGACACCCATGATCGCGGAGCGCTCGCGTACTCCGGCCCAGGTGACGATCTGCGATTGCCGGATACCCATGCGAACAATGGTCGCAGCCTGACGTGCAAACAGCTTGACGCCCGCCTCGGTAGTAAAGTCCGCTGCGCGCAGAAGCGCCACCACCTGCATGGTGACTGCATCAGTGAGCGCCTTCTTCCCGGCAGCCACGGCAGTAACAATTCCTGCGATCTTGGCGATGTTGGCCTGTTCCACCTGGGCCGGGGTCAGCTCTTGCCCGGGGATGGTGATCGGATAGTCGTAGACCGAACGGGCCGGAGGCAGAGTTTGCGCTGTCACTGGCATTACTGTGCTCCTTCCTCAGCTTTACCGGCTAGTTGGTCTTGCTGCTTCTGCGACTCCGACTTGGCCGGGGTTAGGTTGGTGGCCTGGGTTGCTTTCGCCTTGGCCAGCGGGGTCATAGTACCGATGGCGGAGGTGAGAGTTTGCGACAGCATCTCCTCAATCCGCTCGTTTTCTGCGCGGCGAATCTCGCTCGGCGTCATGAATGCGCCTTCACGCAGCGCAGTGCGCAGAGACACGCCAGCGCCGACAAGAGACGTCACTGCAGCGGTCTTTTCTGCAAGGGTGTAGGTCTGGATCGGACCCCAGATGACTTCGAGGGAATCCTCCTCAGCGCGTCCTTTTTCGCCGTTGACACTGAGCAGGATGGAGATGTGCCGTTTCCACGCCGAGCCGAAACGGCGGCGCCGGTCCTCGACTTTGGCGATGCTGTTTTCCTTCTGCGCGTTCGCACCTTGTGCCGACTGGTTGAGACTGTCGGAGAAGTACGACATCGGCGTGTAGGTCACAGACGCCAAATCCTGGATGTCCTTGGACACCGAGTTGAGGATTTCCTGGAAGCTGGTTGGTGACGATTCCCAAATCTCAGCCCCCTCCGGCAACATCCATAGTGCGGCGGGGCTGGCCTCGAACATGTCCGAGTAGTCGATTTCCTGGCCGAACTCGTCGCGTCGCCGGAAGTTGCCTTTAACCCCGCGCTGGCGGAAAGCCTGCATAGTGGCGATAACCGTGCGCTGCAGGGTCATGTGGTTAATGCGGTCAATGATGGAGAAATGATCCTCGAACTCGTTTTTTCCGTCTTTGTTGGTGATCGCCGTTACCGGCACCCGCTCCTGGTCAACAATCCGCTCTTTCCACCACACCCAGTTGCTCATGATCCCGGCCCGGTTGAAAGGCACCTCGGAGTCGTACTGGGTGAGCCGAAGAGAGTAGCCTGCGGCAACTTGGGTGCGTTGTTGCCTATCGTCGAACTCGCGGGTCGCCACAAACATGTAGCAGCGGCCCGTGGCCTCGCCGGTGTCTTCGTCGGTTTCGCGCACAAACAGGTTGAGTACATCCCGCGACAGCACACGGTCGCGCAGGAGCACCACGGCGGCGACCGGCTCGCCGAACACGTCGGTCATGACGGCGGCGTTGGACGGCGGGAGCACCTTTTGGCGCTTAGAGCCAGGGTCGACATAAAGGTACGCGCTGCGGTATGCACAGGCCAGGGTCATTGCTTCTTGGGCCTTAATTCCCATAGCGTCGCGCTCGAACAAGCGTTCAACAACCTCGTCGCCGGTTTCGCCGGACGATAAAGCAGAGCGGAACCCTAGAATGCCAAGGCGGTCAGTGGTCGCCGAAACAATAAGCTTGGCCCAGTTGGTCTGGCTAATCTCGCGCAGTTGTTGTAAGCCCTCGAACTGCTTTTCTTCCTCTGGTTCATACTCGGTGCCAACAGGATCGCCGGACATGTAGGATTCCGCTTGCTCAATGAAATCCCACCGCTGCTTAATCTCGTTGAGGAGGGCATAGGCGTAATAGTCCGGGTGGGTTACATCATCCGAGTTTTCAATATCGTCGCCGGGTTTGATGGTAAACAATGGCGCTCCTACCTAAGTCGTTGAGGGGCGTCGTAGAACTCCCCAGGGTCTTCCTTCTGCTCGGCACCCTTGGCCAAAGCGTGCATCCGCGCGGCCCAGCTAAGAACCGCGGCCATTGCGGCGTCGTATTTTCGTTTCTTGTTAAGTTTAACAAGCCTATACTTCTGCAGGCCCTCGTCATCGTATTGCGAAAGCATGTTTTTACCGGCGTTTCCGACGTGCCGCACTAAATCCGGGTTGCCGTTGTGAGCAAGGTCACCTGACTCAATGGCCTCGTTGTAGGCCCGGAGCGCATAGTACATGGGGTTGATGTTTTTCGTGTACCAGGATACGAAAACGCCTTCCCACCTACCGGACCAAATAGAGATTTGCTCCTGCCAGTACGGCGGGTCGCAGAACGCGAACTCTACCCGGTAGTCCTCAACAATAGAGGTCATGACCTGGTCCACCTCGGACACAGGCACCTCCCAGCCTTGGCCGTCCAAGTCTTCCTCGTCCGGTCGCTCCCACAGACCCGCCAGAACCTGAATCCCAGTGTCAATCTCAGTAACGACAATCGCCGTGGAGTCTTCGCGGCGCGCACCGTCGAAACCGACCACAACCTGGCTGCCTGGTTTAATGTACAGCGTCGGATCGCCAAGGGCTTTGAACTTCTGCACGTCAAACGCAGTCTGCGCGGACTGGACCCAGCGGTTGCACCACACGCGCTCAAGGTACGAACGGTCGGCACCCGCCTCGTCCCACATGGCCGCTGTCGGAATGGGGTCTCGGAAGCCGAAGACTTCCTCGCCAGACGCCTCCTTCAGTGCGCGCAGACGATCCCCCATCGTGTCGAACTTGGCATTCGCATCGCTGGTTTGCCGGTGGTAGAAGAAAGTACGGGCCTCGTCGGATTTGACTTTACCGGCGGCCATACGCAGACCCTGCTGGTACTGGTCGCGCGCAATAGACGGCTCGGCGGGGTCACCTGCGGTGGTACATGTCAGCTGCCAAGCATCGTCCATTTTACGCTTCGGCAGGTTATTTTTCATCGTGGCGTACGATTTGCGGTGCCTGTCCTCGTACAGACGGTGCGGCTCATCAATGCACTGAAAAGTCGGCTTTTTACCGTCCAGCGCGTTAGGGTTAGGCGCCACCGGTAGGATGCGGGAGTCCGCTTCGCCTTGGATTTGAATCCGCTCGTTTGTCACGTCGAACAGCCCTGCGTCGTTAATGAGCGTGGCGATTTCTTTCGCCGCACCATAGGCCAGGTCGTCCAGCATATCCTTTGTCGGAGCCAGCATCGGAATGTACGGCGACACGACGGAGCGGCCAGGGGCCATACCGCCTGGGGCCTTGGGGTCGTAGCCGTCGAAACGGATCGGAGCGTCCGGGTGCAACTCCACCAAAGCAATCAGCGCCATAAACTCGGTCTTTGCGGCACCCTTCGGCAGAGAGATGTTGACCTCTGTGAAGTGGCGGCGACCGGACATGTCGACGTCGATGTCGCCGAACTTCAGGTGATACCCGTCCGGAAAATGCTCATACGCGCGCATCAACAGGTAACGGAAGTCATCGCGTACTTTATACGGCTCGCCTTTTAGCGGACCAGGGCCGTAGACGAAACGCTCCTCCAGAAAGTCAATGATCTGCGGACCAAGGGACGGCCAAATGTCCAGGGTGCCGTCCTGCAGCGTCTCAAGCTGCGGCACAATAATTTCCACTTACACCCCAAAATTGTTTCTGCGCATCCGCGAGCGTTTTCGGCTCCTGGCTGAGCGGCGGTAGTCGTTCGGGTTTTCCTCGACCGCGTTGTACGCGCGGGTTTTCGCCGAGTGATGCATGAAGCACAGCAACTGCAGGTTGCTGATTAGGTTTGCTTGCCACCGCTCGTGCGGCTGGAACTCCGCCAGCTCAACAATGTGGTCTACCTCAGTACCTGGCTCGCCGCATATAGCGCAGCGACCGCCGTAGAGGTCGACAACCTGGCGCCGGATGGCAGCGGTGAAGTCGCCTTGTCGGCGCTTGATTTGATGTTCGGCGCAGCGCGATTTACCCGGCAGGGCCGCGTTGGTGCAGGCCCGGTACCGGGGCTCCTCGGTAAACCACGAGCAAAACCGCATTTAGCGCTTCTTTGCTCGTGAACCGGTCTTGGCGGAGGAGGACTTCTTCTGTCCTCCTTTTTGCCCCCAGGTCTTTTTCTTCTGAGCACGCGCTACCGCGTTTTTCGGCTCGAAGTTATGCCCCCATTTGCCGCCGCCAAGGCCGTTGCCTTTGCTGCGGGTTGTGAGCCGTCGTGATTTTCGTCCTGCTTTGGCCATAGAAAAACTCCTAGATAGTGGTTACATCCATTCTATCTAGGAGTGAGAATTACCAGCCCTCAGGGAAGAACTGCCCTAAGTTCGGAGGCTCGTAGTGCGGGCCTTTTCCGACCTTGCCACCAGGCAGAATCTTGTTGTCGATGAGCTTGGTCTGGTTGCTGCGAACAACCTCCCAGAACGCCGGTTCAACCTTATCGGTGAGCCCCGCCTTGGCGGCCAGGCCGAATAGGGTGAAAAGGACATCTGCGATGCCGTCCAGGAGTTCTACGCGGTCATCCTCAAGGTCCATTGCTGCCAGCTCGACTTCGTTGACTTCCTCGCGAAGGAAATCTACGGCCTGTCGGCAGTGCGGTAGCTCGTCCCACTTCAGGTTGTTTGGGTCGAGCTGACCAGCCTCGATATTCCACTCCTCCACGGCGCGAACAGCTTCCGAGAGAGAGGATAGATGCTTCACCTTCGTCTGAACTGGAGTGTGTACAAGTTGGCTGTCTTCTTTGTTGACCGAGGACTGCGACGTTTCGACACCAAAGAATTCAAGTAGTTTCAGCTTTGTGTAGGCGTAGTTTGAGCCTGTGACTACCGTTACAGTGTGCTCGATAGCAACCGGGTCTTTGAGGTTAACTTTAACTTTGACCAAGTCAGCGCGGAGAATTTTCTTTAGCGCCGTAGCCCCCTTCGACTCCAGGATGGGGTCATACACTGGATGCATCGACTTGATCACCGTCTCACCGTAGGTCTCTGGGTCACAGCTGGTATCAAAAACCCACCCTTTGGGATCACCTAGCCACCGGAGGATCGCTTTTATGTCGTTGTGACGGCTACTTATCAACTCAACCACGTTACGATCCTGCGGGTATGCCTCAGACAGGACTTTTTCGGCCAGCTCCCCGAAGACCTCCGGGCAGACTCCGTTCAGGTGGACCAAGATTCCGCGAGCAACTTGCTGGAACTCTGCGTCGACGTCCGGCTGGGTGCGGCGTGTCAAGACCTCCAGCCATGCGCGGAAGTTGCCGGACACCACCATCGACACCGACGTCGAGTTAGGTAGGATCGAGCGGGCCGCCTCCTTGGCCTTCTTGCCGGTAACACCATTAGCCTCCAGAGCCTCCTTAATGCGCCGGTAGGCTTCACGAATCTCGACCTCCGCCTCGAAAATACCGGTTTCAACCAGCTCATCGTCGTCCAACACCTCCAGGGCTGGCGGCAAGACGAACTCGGCGCTCTCGGAATCCACAAAGCGCTGGGATTCCACGGAGAAAGACAGGTGACGGTGCCTGGTGATCTCCGCCAGGAACGCGCGGGTGACACCTTCCAGCAGGAACGACGCTGAGGCGTGCTCCAGGATGCTGTAGTGCTTCTTGTCGTGCACTGTTGCGTGGATGTACTTCTCGGGTGTGTTGGTTTCTTTGTTCGGACGATGGAAGCTCTGGTAGCAGTTTCGTCCAGCGAACTCAATAAGAGAGGCTGCCTCGGTTTCCCCTCCAACAGCGGGCATCTTGTCGTCAAGGAGATTCCGAAACTCCGGGGCCAGACTGGTGTGCGCGATCAGGGTTACTTTAGGCATTGTTTTCCTCCACATCCGCCTGGAGCATCTGCTGTCCGATGATTCCCAGAGTTGCTCCGAGCACCGTCTGGTCTTCAAAGCCGACCGAGTGTACGGCCAGGCTGTCCGTTGTCGGGGTTTCCCCTTGCTTGATTACCACCATCGCAACCGCCAAGTTCTCGTCGCCGAAAATTTCTTTCAGTTGACTATGCGCGGAGCGCGTTATTTCTTCCAGGCTCATCGCCTTAGTCCTTTCTTGACTTCTCAATTAGATCGTATTCCTCGTCGGCAAGGCGAACCAGCATCACTATCGCTGTTCCCCGCAGCGCTAACAGGCGGCCAATCTCGGCTTGTCGCTGCTGTGCTTCAGGGCATTTCCTTGCTTTCGCAATGTCATTCTTCCACTTTTCCTCCGAGTAGTCAAAATTGGCGAAAAACACTGCGGGGGCGGGCTCGCCGTCCGTCGGCGCCATCTCCTCCGGCTGCTCTAACTCCTCGGCTGTGAAGAACCACTGGCCGAGCGCGTGGTCAAGTTCGGCGGCCTGGCGCAGCGCCTTATCGGCAACCGCTTCAAGTTCCTCTCGTTCGAGCTTGCGCAGGTCGTCGTCGGTTATTTTTAGTGGGTCAAAAGCCGTGGTCATTCGAATCCTTCCTCCACTAGCATCTGCCCCTTCATGACTAAGGGGGCTAGACGCCAAAATACATCATCGTCGATTTCTCCTGTTGCCAGAAAACCTTTGAGATTCTGCTCTGTTTCGTCAAACGAGTCGAACATCACTGAGTCCAAGAGGATAGCCTTTACCATGTCGTCGACCTCGCTCCTGCTCAGGTCGAGGACTCCGCGGATTGCCCTTCTAATTCCGGACTGCGTTGCGTTATGAAATCGCATTGATTCCCTCCTCGGCCTCAATGATCTGCTGGATGTCCCTGTAGAGAGCTATAGATGCCGTCAAGGATACGAGACCGCGATCTTCCCACTTAGCTAGCGCATTGAAAATCTCCTTCCCGGAGGAGTTTTTTACAACCATGTCCTCAATGGCGCTGGCGGCCTCTTCTGAAATGTTCTTTTCACGGTCTAGAGATCGGAGACTGTCGATAAGAGCAGACTTTGCGAAATTAAGCCGGTTCAGTTTGATGTTTGGCTTGCAGGCCGCGGCACTTTGCTGCACATCCGCGGCTAGGGTCGCGTAGCCGATGGTATCCAGCATGTCGTCGGTGGGGTCGCCGTGCTCGGCCTGGCGTCCTCGCTGCGCGCGGGCCACCTTGAATAGCACCATCATCTGAGCCACCTCCGCTGGGGTCAGTTCAACCCGAGACGCCCCGGGGTCACAGTGGCAACCAGTTATCTCGTTCAGGAATGCGTTCCAGTAGTCCGCGATCAACTGCAACGTGTCGGAGGCGTCGCCGTACTGGCCTTGACGGTCGTCAAGAATCTCAGTTACTTGCTCTTTAGCACTCATTACTCAGACTCCTCTGTCTTGTTGAAAAGTTTCACTGCTTCCGCGGCTGTGTAGCTTGCGACACGGATGACGCACCGAGTCAGCGGCGTGATTTTGAGGCTTCCGCTGGAGACCTCATCTAGTTTTTTGACGAAAGCAACGGACGCGGTTCGGTCTGGGAACTGGATGTCTACGGACTTTACGTCGTAAGACCGTACGACGCCATCAACATTCGCCTGTTTCGCGGCCTGCGTCACAAACTTCGCCAGGGTGAAACTTTGCTTGCGTGACGCGAACGTGCCTTGGTACTCGAAGTCCCTTAGCTCGCATAGAACCTCGTCCAGCTGGGATGCCTTGACCCTGACGATCATGGATAACTGTTTTAGACCCACTCGGTGCCCTTCTCCTTTCGGGAGGGTGATGACCACCTCGTTATCTGGTTGGTATGGCCCGGCCAGGATTCGGCCATCTAGAAGGCGGTCTGCCAGCAAACGAGCCCGCGCTGACAGCACCTCTACAGCAGAAAGAGTGGAGGTAGTGGTGACGGTGTCCACTCCGAGCGAGCTCCCCCTTGACGGCCTCTCGATCGAGAATCGGCTGTCTGGGATTTCCTTCCATTTTTCGATAAAAGCCGTGTTCTTGACTTCTACTAAAGGAATACGTCCTTTGATCTGCACTCTGATCGTTGCCTCCTCCAGAGACAAGCCAGAATGCATCCACCTGGAAACCCGGTCTTCGTCTGGGACCATGTTAAGGCGATTTATCGCCTTGATGAGTTCGGTGATCTCAATGACCTGGCCGATCGAATCCCGCTCTGATTGCGGTGGCGAGAAGACGGAAACGTCGCCCTCTGAGGCCATGACATCTCCTTTTGTGCTTTCGATGTAACACAACATGTGCTCAAACTCCTTTCTGAGTCGTTTAAACCGTATCTAACGCATAAAGAATTGTCAAGGCGACAGATAGCATCCGCTGTTTTCGGGGTTTACATATTACACTTGTGCCACAGATGTCAATGTGTTCTTCATCACACGTCAGACAACCTATAGCTCGACAGGTAGCAGATGTGTCTATTAATAGGCTGTGACGAAAATAGTGACGAAACTAAATGAAAACGATTCCCGATAAGTTGCGTTTTAACGCAATTCGCAAAATTGGGGTCTGTGAGCCTCTGTGAGCGATTTGACCCCCTTCTCGGCCGGTGTACCCCTCAGAGCTATGAGTTAGGCCGTCAGAGGCCCATTACAATCTATGCAAAAAATCCTCGTCCTGGGGTTTCATGTTTGGTACCGCCCTATGACCTGCGACTTAGATGTCTTTTGAAAATCGTGGTAGCACATTTGATTTCGGCCTTTACCATTTCGTTATAAAACATTGTTCAACTAGAAGCAGGTTTGCTTTTTAGTGTCTGAGCTGGGTGAACTTAAACGCGAAAAATGGGGGTAACCGACGGGGTTATACGAGCTGAACACCGTTCAAAAATGGCTCGAAAATCAGTGTTCAATTTTATTTGTGCTGGTCACAGCGTTTTGAAAATTAGAACACCCCTTAGGGAATTAGTGGGGATAAACCAACTAATTTTTATTTCCGCAGGTCAGAGAGTTATGCAAAATCTGCTCAGAAAAAACTCTTATTTTTCTTAATATTTTCTCAGGATTATTTGGGGTTTTTCTTAGTTAGGCTACCCTTAGTATGTTATGAGATGTGCTACAACACCAGATGGGGGTAGAAATTGACCTTGCGCCGCAGGTCAGAGGTGGCTGCAAATGTGATAGTTCTTTCACATGAACTCGAAAGTTCAACGCGTTGAACTCGAAAGCAACACAATCGGGCATATCGGAAGAGCTCTTTTCTCAGATGGGTTATCAGTGGTAGGTGACCCCTTCTAAATCGAGCTGTAAGGCCCCTCTCGCTTGAGAACATATGGCCTCCGGGTATCGGTGGCCCATAGGGGTTTTCAGGCCGTCACAGAGGCTGTTAGGTGCCGTCTCGAACGTCTGCTGAGTTCATGGAGTCCGCTCGAGTGAATTTCGGGCCCTGCAGAGGGGTCCTGCTTAGGCAAGGCTAACCTAACAAAACTTTTATGATCTATATAAGGAACCGCGCGCGAGGAAAAAGAGACAGAGCCACGACCTGCGGAAACGTGTTTTAGCTTCCGCTGGAGGCGGTTTCGCAGAGAGTCCAAGCTCGTATTTTCGGCTCTTAGGCCAGGAAAAACGAGGTTTTGAGGCCGATCTGAGCGATTTCAGGGCCGTTTGAGGGTCGAGTCCGGCCTCCGAGGCTGAAAGCTCGCAGATGGGCCAGTCGTAGCGCGCCGCTGCTTTCGCTGATTCAAAAAAACGAAAACCGCTCTGACCTGCGGTTTTACAAAAGTTGAAGATAGACTTTCCGCTGGTCAGACTGCCTTTTGGGCGATTTTTGATGCACATTCAGAAGGGTGTTTTCAAGCTGGCTGATATAAACCCTCAAACAAGATTTTGTGAGGTAAGTCACAAAGAGGATTTTTCTCGTATGGGGGACTTTGTAAAACCACCTGAATCATCTGAATCATAGGGGTAAAAACATAGGCTGACCTGCTGAAAACCCTATGCACAAAATGGAACCGTAAAAATTGAATGTTATAAAACCCCAGGAGCTAGAAAATCTTAAGTGAATGAGGTTTGAATGTGGCCTGGTTAACACTATAGTAGCAGATCTGAAGCCCCCCTTGGTTTTTATATATTATATATTTAATATTAATATTAACTTAAAAAAATATAATAAATATATTAATATAATAAAATCCCCACCCCCTCCAACTTAGGCTAGCCTATCCTAAGTTATCAAGTTTGAAGTGGGGTCTGACCTGTATTTATAGTATTTACTTTCCGTTTTCGCGTCTTTCGCAGGCACTCTCCACCTGGCATTCTATCTCTCAGGTTTTGCTGTGAATGTGCTACTTTGTGGCGTGGGTCACTTATTTTCTCTCAGATTCGGGGTGGTAGCAAAGAGCGGAAACTAGCCCTGACCAGCGGGTTTGTTGTTCGCCTATACGTGCGCGTGCGCTCGCAGGCACGCTCAACCGGGGCTTGGAGGGGGCGTGAAAGCGCGAACAGTGTTCTCGATTTTGGTTGCTTTTTAATGCAACTCGTTAACCTGTTGTTAACCTAGCAGATTTGAGACCAAAAATCCGCAGGTCAGAAAGTTGGACGATTTTCGAACTATAAGGTACCTTCACACTGCACACCGTTCAAGTATTGTGACCTAGGCCACTAAACACCGTTTTTGAACAGTGTTCAGGGAAATGTCACGAAATGGTCACGAAATGATAAGAATTTCTCAGGTTTGAAGACGGTGTGACAGACGCCACATCAGAACGGGGGTAATTTTGGGGTGTAGGCATAGAAAAAGACCCTCCGTCGGGAGGGTCTGGGGGTGTGGTCGAAGAGAAGAGCGGAAGCTATAACTTCTCGTACAGCGGACGTTCGTCGCGGAGGAAGTCCGCGTACGCCTGGCGAACCGCGGTGCCGAGGACTTCATTAAGGATGCGGTCTCGCTCCGGCTGTGTTCCGCGCAGGTCCAAGAAGTGCTTGTATACGCGGCACTGGTTCTGGTGAGTCTGTATTAGTTCTTCTGTTTCAGGCACCGCCGCGCAGAAGTCGCTTCCAAAAGTGCGGTTGCCGGACCCGACAATAAACACAGGGGTGGGCCGGTTCGGATATGGAGGTTCTGGCCACAGTTTCTGGTTGGTGAGGTTTTTACGAAGACAAGCGGGAACCATTGGGCCTTTGACGCGGTTGCCGTCCTCAAGGGTAACGAACTGGCCGTAGCTCGGGACGACAAAAACAACTGCGTCGGGGTCTGCGTCCTTGGTTGGGTTTGGGGTGTTGTACACGTCCACCTCGTGCTGCGGGTTTGATGGGGACGGCGCGTGGCGCAGGGAGTCATAGACGGAGGTGACGGTCACCGGCGTGCCATGCGCACCCGCTTCGGGAGTGAGTCGGTGCTCGGTGTACTTCACCAAGCACCGCTTTAAGGGGTCTTTC
>ERZ773267.446-NODE-446-length-27718-cov-6.986263_pt1 | contig 27718 bp, 27 predicted proteins | sample MGYA00511959_ERZ773267 | MGnify/ENA primary metagenome ERZ773267 (study PRJEB29015, sample SAMEA2738165) | human oral metagenome | biome: human oral; feature: human-associated habitat; material: saliva | place: China | collected 2240 ... | reverse complement strand
TGTTCATCTGCTAGTAAACAATAAATATCAGTTTTTCCTTTAAGAGTTTGTTTCTTCTTAAAAGAAATGTCATCTATATTTGTGGTAAAAACCATATTGGATTTAATGGTGTAAATGTGTTTATTATCAACAACGCCTGTTGGTTCAATCCAATCATATTGTTTTTGCAAATTAACATCTTCACTGTGAAAACGTAATGACAATTTAAAATTATTAGCGGTTACGCCTACACTTTCACTATTGGATTGAAAAACATAGAGGTAGTGTAGATTGTTAATTGGAATGATAAGTTTATGCATTAAAATTGCAGAATAAACAATCAATTCATTCCTTTCAGAAAATGATAACTGGATGTTGTGTGGATGAAGCGAAAACTTAGTCATTATTTGCCTTTTTGATTGTTCTTTTATTATTTAAAATATAATAGTAACAACCTTATTATAATCCAAATCTAATTTGGATACCTATAAGTTCTTATAAGATGGATAAATTTATGTAAATTATTTTATTTTAAATAATAAAAACAGGATTACACGAAAATATGTAATCCTGTTTTTATAAATAATATCAATAATCTTGCTCATCCAATTCTGATGAAATTATTTGACGTTTAATTATTCCACTGTTGACACAATTATAAAAAACTTCTTGTGTAAATTTGCCAAAATATGACTTACTTTTATCAGTTAGTAGAAAAAAATCTTTTGCATTTTTGTTTGTTAATGATTTGATGTTAAAATCAAATTTTATAACATAGTAATTTTGAGTTGCTTTTTGTAAAAATAAGAAAATAATCTAAATTTGATTAAATAAATATAGCCATATTTAATCGTCATACCTTTTAAAATTTATTGAATTTAAAATTTTCCATATTTCATGTTCTTGATGTTCATAGTCAGATAAACTATTGATTTCATTATTTTTGAATTTCATAATCATTAAATATAAATCATCTAAAAATTGTGAAAATTCTGCTTCTGTTTTTTTATTTTCATAATATGGGAAATTTTCTTTAAAGTCGTTAAAACATGATTCCATTTGCTCCACTTCTTCTTCAAGAATAATTTCCTTATATAATTTTAGATAAATTTGATTGTTGTTCATTTCTAATGATTTAAGCTGTTTATTGTTTTTATCCATTAATTTTGAATGCTTATTGTTTTCCAATATTTTTGGATTTTTTAATAACATGATTGCATCATATAATTGATTATCCAAATCAATAAATAGCTGACGAATTTGATCATCAAAAAGTTTATTATTGTTTATTCGTTTTATATATATTTGATAAAGTTTGGATAATTGATAAAATAACTTTCTGCCAAATTGTTCATCTCTCAGCTTTGTAGCTTGAAGAATGATATTGTCTGTTTCCAATTTCTTTTGTTTTATGGCATTATTAATAGAAGTAATTGCATAAACAATAAATCCAACTGTAAAAATGCCACAAAAAATAATATCTATCGCACTGGCGAATAGAATTAACAATGGTGAAGCAACATGAATGAATGCTGGACTCGAATTTATCAAAACATCATATATCAAATATCCAAATAGTGCTGACATAATAACTGATATAAATGCAAAAAATGCACGAAGATAATGATTTTTTCCAAACAAGTCATACTTTAAATCCAGTAATTGTTGATTAAAAATTTTCATTTTAATTAATCCTTTCATTTATGGTGTTCAAGATTCTAAAGTAAAATCACCATCTTGATTAAGATGTAAAGTAAAAGTTTGTTATTCAATTGTTTTGTCATATCTTCTTGTTCCTTGTTTCCTGATTTTCAATCTATTAGTTTTTATTTATTGAATGTTCACTATTAAAAATACAACTGAAAATCATAACCTAATATAATCCAATTATTCAAATAATTCACTTGGATATTTGACAGACATTATATATTAAATTCAACTGTATGGCAAAAGATTATAGTTTATAACACATAAAGCAAAACAATTTTATGTATTATAAATCATGAATGAAAGATGATATTGGTAGATAAGTTATTGAAGATATATAAAATATACAAACACAAAAGCACCTATTTTACAGGTGCTTATTGTGCTATTGGCAAAATGTAAGTATCCAATTTTTGAGTAAAAAGGAACATTATCAACCAATATTTATATCTTAACAAAACCTAAAAAGTCCCAAATGATTTAAAAGGAAGGTTATCAATCAAGATTGAATACAATTATATCTGGACAATATATAATTGTCAAATACAAATTTAGTTAATTTGTATAAAATTTACAATGGATAATGACTACATATCATACAAATCTAAATATATTCTACCGAAGACTTGTCATCCATTACCATCAAACATTATTTAAACCAATTTGTAAAATCAAAATCAGAAGACTTGATTAAAGTTTGAGCCTCCATTTGATTCCTTTCAATAATTAATTCATATTTCAAATATAATATTACTAGCTATTATTTAAATATTAAATCAATATATCCAAATATTCGTTCTCAAATAAAGGACTTACACCAACAATATCTACTGTACCAGTGTTATTTGATATTTCTTTTATTACCTTTTGGATGTTATCTTTTAATTTTGGTTTATCATCAACAATTACTTTGATAAAGTTAGTTTTATCAATGGATTTTTCTTCATCAAAATTGGATTGATCAGATTGATAAGCTAAAGTCATTAAATATTTCATATTTGCATTTTTATATATACGCATATAATTATTATGGATGATGTGGTTAATAAAATCAAACATTAATAATTTATAGAATTAAACCAATGGTAAACTGGATTAGGTTTGCCATTGGTTTTTACTAATCTAATTTATTCAAACTTGGTAAATTCTCGTACTTCAGCTTTAGCTTCACCATCTGGTTTTGCATAGATGGATTGTGAATAGTATGGAATTTCCAATTGTTCCAGTACATCTTTTAAGAAAATAAAAGGACGATTGGATAAGAACTCGTTTAGATTTTGTCCTGTATCACCTGTTTCAATAAATTTCTTACCTGCTTTTTCATTTGCCAACTGAATATATCTACTAACATTGGAATTATTTACACTGGTTAATTCCAAAATAAATTGTCCGTCTTTCAAATATCCCATGAACATTTGAGATTTATCCATTGCACATTGATGGCTTTGATATAAAATCCGTGCTCCACGTTTAATAATGATGCGGAAAGTACAATCTTTACATCCTGAATATAAGTTAACATAAAATCCGCAAGTTGTTTTTAATGCTTCTTTATCCAGTATTTTAATCAATTCTGAACCTGCTGTACGGCAATCACCAGAATGACTAAAGAATGGTGTGCTATAAGTATCATAGAATGAATAATGTGTTTGATTAGTATAGTCGGTAAAAGATAAGTCAAAATCAACATCATCTTCCCAAACAATACCAACTTCATCACCTACTTGTAATTTAAATCCAGTTCCAAAGTACATATCGCCCAGTTTTTTCTTATCACTAAATTGGATAGGCAGGTTATATTCAGTTGGTAATACAATATCACCTAATTCCAAGAATTTCTGTTTTAATTGTTTCAGTAAAACAGTTTGATTGTACTGTACTTTTTTATCTGTATAAGTACCAATCCAAATTCGTCCATTACGAATCAAGTATGGTTTTAAGCCTTGTTCAGCATAATACGCATTTTGATTGGCAACCAAATAGATATTAAGTAATTCTTTTAAAGAGAAATTCTTTTTAGCAAAGATTTGTTCTTGTTCTTCAACAGGCTTGGATAAAATGTTGATGTTATACTCAACAGAGAAATCCACTTGTTTGGTTTTCTTAGCCAATCGTTTAATTTTATTGATATAACTTGCCAAATTGCGGTTATTGGTGAAAACAAATACATGTCGCAACCAAATAAAAGTTTTTATATGGTTGTTATAAACTGAAGCCAATGATTTTTGATAGGTTTCATTGGATAAAATGTGTTTCAAGTCATCTACTGTACGTGGATTATAAACATTTGTACTTCCAACATAATCTTCCTGACGTTTATGAATGTACATCAGATCGTCAGTCATTAAATAATTGATATAGCGAACTAATTCATATCCATTGATGTATGTGCCTTTTTTCACCAATTCATCCAACATCCATAATTTAACTTCTTTATTTTTTACATCAGACAAATCCAATGTTGCATATGGCAACATTTCTTTAATTAATTCATCAGATAATGCTTTATTGGATGAGAACAGTTTATTGACATAATCAGTAAACTCTTTACTTGTCATGACTTTAACTAAACGAGTTTTGCTAATTACATCTTGATAATGTGAAAAAGGACTAGCTTCGCTACCACTTGAAATATCATGTGTCAAATACTCACATAACACCTTTAAGCACTGTTCGATTTCAGTTTCATCGCCATTAAAAATGGTACGAAGTGATAAAATTGGTTTAATCTTAACAGGTAAGGATGGAGTGGATAAGGTTTTGTTAAAAACATATCCATTTTCTACAAATCGTGTATCCAGTCCGTCAGTGGCATTATCATCAACAATGATATTTTGAGTGGTTAATGTGAAATACATATTCTATCCTTTTCATTTTAATTATTATTATTTTGTTTTTTCAATAATTATTAGTGCTTTATTAAATATTTAATTATGCAAATTAAATATAAACCAATATCTATTGAAGCACATCATATAACAGTCTGTATATAGTATTAATCCAAAATACACTGATTAACCACCATTGCTAGTAAACAAGTGGTAAAACCAAAATAGTTATCAGCATAATGTTGGATTGTTTGGGCATCAGCAAACATGGCATTCCCCATTCCTACTGGAAAGATAACATGTAACACATGTTTTTCATCACCATCTAGTACAATAAATTGTCCATGTTTTTCAATATTATTTGAACATTGTCCTACATATTCATGATTAAATATATATTTAAACATGTCTTCATAAGAAGTAAATTTTACTGTGTTATTTGGCTGATAAACAACTAATTTAGAAAAATCAAATTGGTGATTTTCTTGCAGGAATGGACTAAAATCAAACAAATGTTGAACAATAACTTGATAAACATTTTCATCTTTAATAGATAAATTTGTTTTCATAATTTTAACCACCTTTCAATCTTCGATTATTTTCACTATATGTAATAACTGAACATTATATATGAAATCAATATAAATGTCTAATCCAAATAATGCAAAAACATGTTAAAGTTGTTGGCATGTTGTATTATAAATCATATGGACTAATGTCATTACATTTTATAAATTTGGATTTGACTTTTCATTCTTGAATAAAGTGTCATAATTCAGCTATTTAAATATCAATAGTAACTTTATACTATACAGTCACATAAAATTAAGTCCATGAATTGACATTCAAAAATAACTTGTTATACAATTGTTAAAAATTTAAATATATGGATATTTAATATGAATGTTAATATTAGTCGTGATGATATAAAAGAAGTTTATGATATGGAATGGAAAAAGAAACTGGAAAGTGAAACTTATGAATCTTTAAAAACATTACCAATTTCATATATGGATAAGTTTATTAAACAGTTGAAAGAAAAATTTGAATTTGAATTTATTAGCGATTCCATTTACCAAGTTGGTTTAAAAATCTTAGATTTGATTAAGTCTGGTGATTATGGAAGTTTTTCAGCAGTCCAACTCATCCAGCATTTCATTAATAAAAATATCGAATTGGATAGTTTTGTACTAAATGACCATGTTCTTAGATTAAAAAATAAACATTACACTATTCAAGAATCAATCAATGATATGCCATTTGAGCATTATGTTACTTTTAAAACCATCTTTGAATTTCTTGAAAAAAGAATTATGGAAGATGAAGAATTCAAATTAAAAATCCAGAATCACTTAAACAATGTTGTGTATGACTTGGATTATCAACCATATATTTTGGATAAAGGTAAATTGGTAAGATTGGATGAAGTAGCTGAAATTAAAACATTATTAAGAATGACAATGAAATTATCATGCGGAAAAGCTAATCCAATTTTATTTAATGAAAACTTCTTAAAATATAAGTGGTTTCAAAACAAATAATTTTTGATTTTGGAATTGACAATTTAATGTTAATCACATATATTATTCAAACAACACACTTGTAGTTCAATTGGAAGAACACCTGACTACGAATCAGAAGGTTGTAGGTTCGATTCCTGCCAAGTGTGCCATCCTTATTTAAACAAAACACTATGATTTAATTTCATAGTGTTTTGTTTTTAATTTAATTGTTTTATTAAAAATAATTTATTATCCAGCAATCAAAATATCCACGTTTACTTTTGAATAATCAACATCTGATGCTTTTTCAACAGTTCTTAAATATTTTAATGAATCTCTGGATATAAGGATATATAGTGCAGATAGGCGTGGATTAATCATTTGAATATTAAACACTTCATCATCTGTATCAACATACAATAACAGTTCATAATCAGACATCTCTACTGGATGCCAGTTGCCTTTATCATCCTTGTGTCCTAAATTTACATAACAATAATTTGGATTGCCAAAACATACAGTTGAATCAAAGAAAGGAATATATAATGAATATTGATCTTCACCAAAATCAAAATCATCTTGACTGATTCCACGTTCTTTTAATGTATTTAATAATCGTTCATCATCTTCAATCCAGTCCCACATTCTTTCAAAAGACACTAATGGATAGGCAAAATGAAAACTTCTTACTTTTACGCCATTAATGGAAAATTTTGCAGTTTGTTTGGATGAATCAAAATGTCCATCTTCTGAATCTGAAATAGAAAATGTAAGATTAATTTTTTTTCTTTTCATCTTCATTAGCATCTTGATTCAAATATCCAAGAAACCAAATATAGTCAGATTTAGTTATATCTACTTTACATTTAATTTTAAATTTAGTTTTATCCAATGGCATTTCAAATTCTAATGTTTTAGAATTGTTAGGTAAATTTGTTTTTGTTTCATCATCATAAGATTCAACATATAAACCTTGATTGGCATCATTAAAACGAAGAATGAAGATTTAATTACAAATCATTTAAATAAAAAGAATCTGGATAAATTTAATTTTCAATTATCCAGATTCTTTTTATTTATAGTTCATCTTTAAAAGATGTGTAATGTTTAGGTGTATAATAAATCATTTGCAACAGATGTTTATCTACATTTTCATTCCAATTTTCATCATAGTCAGATAATAAAAATGGAAATGCAGCCTGTTCATCTTCAATGTTCCCATTCCATTCAAATTTCTCTTGGATATATTCATGGACAAATTTAATTGCTTGTCGATAACGTTTCCACCAATCTCTTTTCATAGATTTCAAATCAAAATTCAACCAAACATTTGAATTAGAAAGTGTTTTAGAATCCATATTCCAAACTGCAAAATATTTATCTGTATTTGCGTCATAAAAATAATCACTTAAACATATAGCACTTGGATAACCAGCGTCAGAAATTAATCCAGTATCAAATAATTTCAATCCAAAATTATCTAATTTATCATTCAATTCTTCTTTCAATTTTGGTTCTTCTTCCAAAAAATCACAGAATGCACCAGCAGAAACACCATAATAAATATCAGTCATATTCAATCCTTCCATTATTAATATAAAACATTAAAAATATATTCTTAAAATCAGTGAATATGATTATGTCTCATATTCACTGATTAATTAACATTGTAATTTATACTACTCCCATCCACTATTAATATGGTAATTATCCAACCAATACAAACTATTGTATTCTTCAACCAAGTGTTTTGCTAAAACATCCAAGAATGAATAATCTTGTTCAAAGATTTTTTTATTCAAATCCAGTATTTCAGAAGTCAAAGAACTGTTTTCCATTGAAACTTCTGATTTTAACAATTCCAATTTTGTTTTATATTTTAACTTACCATAGTTATTTACAGTTAAAACATTAAACAATGGATGAAGAAAATCAAAAGTTTTTAATAGAAATTTTGGATTATGTTGCAGATTATATTGTAATTGCTTTTTCAATAAATCAACACGGTATTCATCTTTACATCCAAGTCGTAGTAATCCTATGTAATTCATTAAATTACGCAAATTTTGTTTGTTTTCATTAAAGAAAAGTGGATATGAAAGACGATGTGTTTGGTAATATTCAACCAAGTTTTTTCCATCTTTATCAATATGAATATCCAATGCTGAACGAACATGATTTTTCAAATAATCTGCTGAATTAAATTCGACAAGTGAACGAGCAAAACAGAGACCGTCTTTATCACAGTTATCCCATCTTGTTTCTTCATTCACTCTATATCCACAAATTTTATTATACAGAAAGTGAATACAGTTATCTTGCAAGCCCCACTTTTGAATATAAAAGTTATCCAAGTGTTTCTTGAATAAATCTAATAACAATGATAGTTCTAACAACATCATGGATTTTTTGATTCGTTCCAAGTTTGTCATTTTTGATTGTTTTAGAATAACAAAATCGCCATCTTTGGTGCGTACTATTTTATGATGATGTTTGTAATTAAATTTTGTGTCATCATTTTTGTCTTGGATTAGTTTAAAACCTAAACAAACCTTACTTTGTAAGTCATAGAATGATTGACGAATAGAACTTGAACTATTCTTATTAAAAACAGTTTTTTCTAAATGTAATTCAATATTTTGTTTGTTGGATGACATGATAAATAGCCTATGATTGATTAAGTTATATGTTGTATATTTTGTAACACCATATAAGATGTTCTAATCTTAACATAATGTGGATAATAAATGGTTATAGCTTTTGTAAATTCCATTAATGGTTTGTTATGGAAAGTTAATGTGGTTATTACTATCATTTGACTTAGATGGTAATGTAAAAATCACAACCATATTTTAATGATTGTAATTTATAATTATTGATTATATTCTTTAATGTATTCTTGGATTTGATTGTTTTGTGCTATTTTCCTTATGTTTTTTTGCATTTTGTTAAAGAAATATTGTGATGTTTCAAATCTTGTTTTATAGTTTTCACACAATTGAACAATAGCCTTACAAGATGGCAATTCTTTATTTTCATGCAATTCATTCAAAAACTCGGTTATTGCACTTGTAATAATAGAATTATCATATTTTGATTTTAAATTCTGCTCAATTTTATTCTTTACTTTATCTAAATATGATGTGTCAAATTGTGTTTTATTTATAATGAAATTTGATGTTTCGATAAACGTCAATGAAAATAAAAAAAATCCAATAAATATAGCCACACCAAGATATGCTAAAAAGTCCACTATATTAGAATTTTGATAAATATAACTTGTTAATAATATAAATATTACAAGAAAACTAAATATAACTGTTTTTTGTGCAAATTTTAAATAAGGAATATTGTTGTAAAAAGTTTTTGCAATTTCATATTCTAATTGTTTTTGTTTATATTCATTTTTTACTTTGTTAAAATCATTTTGTTCCATTTTCAATCCAATCTTTCCATGATCCATTATATTAGAATTAATTTTCTTGTTTATTTAAACGTAAGATTTGTTAATATGTGTTTTTAATGCTATTTTTTAAATCATTATATAATTTTTGTTTATCTGCTATTTTTTCATCAATTTCTTGGATTTGTTTATTTATTATCTTTAATCTGTTTTGATATTCATCATCAGTTTCATAAGAATAATAAATAACACAAGTATTGGTTTTAACAACAATATCAGATTCATCTTTAACTAAATTGAGAGTTAAAATCTCATTTTTAATTGTTTGTAATTTATGGATAAAATAATTAATATCATAATCAACACCACTTTCAAAAACATCATACACAATGTCTTCTTTTGTACGCTCTTTTGATTTTATTAAATCATCTTTTTTTGTTTTTAAATTTTGGATTACCTTTTCAAAATTATAGTCTAAATTTGTTTTGTTGTTTGTCACAATCATATTCCTTATTATAAAATATTAATTTTTCTTTTTTAGAACCTTGTGTCCTACATGTGTTCTTTAATATATTTTTGGATATTTTCTTTTTGCTTTTGTTTTTTTATGATTATATCAATGTCATTATCTAAATTTTTTAAATAATTTTTATCTCTTATAAACTCATTTCTATATTGTTTATATATATTGTAGACATCCAGATAAGAAATTATTTGGTCATTATTATTTAATGTGTTTAAAATCTTATTGACAACTATTTTAACTTGTTTTTGTTGTGTAGCACCAGTTTCTTTTAACTCAATTGATTTGGATTTAAATTTGTGGTTAATTTGATTGAGAACAGTATCAAAATATTTTGTATCAGTTTTACTCCAATTCATTATTGGAATCATTATAATAGGTAAAGATATATAAAAACATATGCAATTTAGCAACAATAATGGTATTACATACATTTGATTGTTCCTAACAATATGTCCTAATTCATAAGAAAACATAGCAGTGATGAAGAGAAAAATACTAATTACATATTTCCAAAATGGTATATTGTAAAAAAACACTTTTGCAACTTCATATTTTAGTTTACTTTGTTCATAATTTTGTTGATATTGTTTACTTAAATCATTAATCTTCTTTTGTTCCATTTAACTTCCTTAAATTATATTTAAAAATCACCTATCATTAAGTTTAACTTGGAATCTATTGTTCTTAATTCCTTTAATTAATTGATTATCAATATTAAATCTACCAATAAAAACTTTCATGATAAATTTCTATTGCACCATTATATTTGCTTTTGCAAATTTTAACAATGTTGAAATTGAATTTTTTTGTTATGAATTATGATAAAGGCTATTTATACAGCAACTATGCCAGATATTGACTACTAGATATGTTATATTAATAGTTGACTGATAATATGGCAATATGATGATATGTAATTACATAAAACCGATTTTTAAAAATCCCTTAACATATCCAAGTGTTCATACACAAACAAATAAAATTCATTTTTAGCTATAATGTTAATTGATAATATAATTATAAATAGAATTGGATAATTATTTAAAATGTTACATCTTTAAAATTCTTACCATTTTTCACAATTTCATGTAAAAGTTTTGGATCATGGTCATCAAATTTATATTCAATATCATCTTCAATCATTCCATATTTAACACCAAATTCACCTTCTTGATCAATTAAAACAAAACCATTTAGAAAATGTCTCTTAATTCTTGGTAAAGTAGCTAAGAAAAATTCTTCACCATCAAAGTAATCATAATTATCATCATATGAATAACTTTCTAAGGTAAACAACAAATTTGGATTATGTGTTGATATTAATCCAATGTGATAAAAAAGTTCTTTTTCATAATGATTGTTATTAAATTGAACTCCTTTATAATTCAAAATATTGTTGACAACTTCATTGTGGATATTTGGAATTATAACTGGATAACAATGACTTTTTCGATAATTTGTTTGTTTATTTATGAATTCTATATCAAGAATGGAGTATCCATCTTTTAAAGATGATAAATCTGGTTTTAAATCAAATTGATCATCAAAAGTTAAATTATAAAAATCAACTGATTGAATATTTGTTAATATTGTTTGATGCAGTATTTTTTCTTCTTTTGATAAGCAAATAGATGTGGATGGTTTGTTTGTACATTTTTTTGTTTTAGTTAATAAATTCATCTATAATCCTTTAACATTATCTAATTCAATCACATTATTATTTTTAACAAGGTAACAAAATTATAGATGATTATAAAAATCATGTCAAAATTATTTTATCTATGAATTAAAAACGACATATTAAATATAATATGTCGTTTATTGCAATCCAATATCACATTTGTTCCATGACTCACTATTCCAACTATCATAGTTTATAGGTTCATCATTAAAGCAAACATCTGCTTCAATAGATTGTACTTTTCCATTAAACAGGTAATGACAAATTAATGTGCTTTCTTCATCATCATACACACATTCTTCAATAATGATTTGAAATTTTGGATTCTGTTTTGCAATTAATTTTAATGTACAAATATCAATTGGATTTAATCTGCCATCCAGTATTTCATAACCAATTAAAGTTGTTTCACTACATTATTAACAAAACTGGATAATTGTGATACAAATGTTTCAAAATCCATATATTGCCAGTTATCATCCACGTCCAATTTTGTTTTATGTCCAAATTCATCATGATAAACAAAATCCATAAATGGATAATTGTTTTTATCACTATTGTTTGCCCACGAACTTAAACAGTAGTCATTTAAGAAATTCATAAGTGATACAAATGAATCGAACTTACGTTTTTCAGAACCATCATCAAAAACAAAATTCTTCACTTTCATATCATAGCCATCTTTTTCCAGTTTATTCAAGGAAAACTGGAAAAGCAGTTTAAATAAGTTTTCAGCAACAACTTCAGGCAAATTTGAATTGGTTTTCATTTTTAGTTTCACTTTCTAATAGCTATATTTATCACAAATTATAATTGGATAATGTGTAATTTTGTTAAGATAAAATGTAAAAATAAGTTGTGATTGATATGAATATGTAGATATGTTGAAATAATAAAAAATATATTTTATCTATTTGTAACTTCCTGTTGTGTTTTACTTGTGATACAATCATCATATAAACAATATTTGATAAAATGGTGGCAGGTGTGAGGGCAAAAAATGAAAGTAATGAAATTTGTTTTAGTAAATAGTGATGTTCTATTTGAACTTGAAAGTGGTGAAGACCAGAATGGTAAAAATGGTTATTCATTTCATTGTAATGGCAAACACCATCATCCAAGTAAAGACCTATTTTCTGAAATTGAACAGAAACTGGATCATAAATCATTTAGATCCATTGATGAAATAGAATCTATCTTGAATGATTTTGGTTTAATGGATTCAAATGACTTTATTATCTTAGATTCTCATGAGTTTTATCACAGGTGGAATGCAATGGAATTTGCAAATGAAGATCATTATTTGTTTTTGACATTCTTGGATAATGATAACAATATCTAAAAGTTCATGTAATCAATAACAGTTTTATTAACATCAAAGAAAAGCTATCCATAAAACATGGATAGCTTTTAATTATTAATCATGAAAAGATAAAACATGATCTAAAAGGAAAGGTAGAACAGCAGAATATTCAAAATTTAAATATCTTGTATTATATCCACGTTCTGCACAATATTGTGTACTCATTTCTTTAATGTTGTTTGACACTTTCTCTAATATTGGTTTAATCTGTTCCAATCCAAGTTTCAAACCAATAGCAGATAAGAATGAACTTTGTTTAAAATATGTCATGTTTTTAGGGATAGATTCAGCATTTTTACAGATTGCAGTTGCACTTAAATCATCATAAACAGGTTTCATAAACTCTTCAAAAAAAGCAACCTTATACAAAATTGTTTGGAAGCTTTCATGCTTAAAAACAGCCACCAGTTCATTAGTTCTTTGTTGGATGGAAAAATTAAATTTATCTAAGTCTTTACCAACATCCAAATTTAATGTTGAAGTAATAAATTCAGTTGCTTTTTCTTTAAATTGTTCAAAACATGTGTTATCCCAATCTTTATCAAAGTCAATAAATTTATCATTAACCAAAGCTTTTACCAATTCTATATTGGATAATTGAAATGGCATTTTTTGCAGGTTGGCTTTAAAATAATTAACAATAACAAGAGAAATCAATTTCTGATCTGACAAATATTCATCACTTATATCAATGTTTTTCAAAAATATATCAACAGGATGACTAATATCAAAAATTTCTTGATATGATTTGATTAAGATATTATCCAATACATTTTTCATTTGAAATAGAATAGGGTATTTGGGGTGTAAATCACCATTAGATTGTATTTGTTTAAAATCATCCAATTCTACCAATACCATATATGGTTTTAATAATTCCAACATATAATCCATATAAGTATACTTTTCATTTTTCAACAAAGATGCCATTGGATTGTAATGTTCACTTTCCATTTTAAACAATTTAAATAACAACGCTGAATCCAGTTTATCACTGGACGTATTCATTGGTAATTCTTTTGGAATAAAAATAGTAAAATCTTTATATCCATTGGCAATAATGTCTTTTGCTTCATCAATATTAACTGACTGTATAGTTCTTGTATCAACTTTCTGTGTTATTGCTTTTTCTGTTTTTGTTTTAACTGTTTTTTTGGATTTAGATTTTTTGAGACTTTCATATGTTTCTCTTAATGTTGAAGCACTGATAGTATTTACCAGTTCAAATGGTTTATTTACATGTTCATAATCTACCAATAACACAACATGGTTACGTTTTTGTTTTGTTTTTTCATCAACAATCTTTAATGTCAATAAAGTATTCAAATCTTGGATGTGTTTAAAATTAAATTTACTTTTATCTTCATTGTTGTTGAATGAAATAGTGTGGATACATTTCATTTGTCTTTTCAAATAAAATATTAAAAAATGCAAACTGTAATGGTATTTATTATACAATCCATCAAACAACTGTTCAAACATATGAATCAGTGAATCATAAGTATAGATTTCTTTACCAAAAATTAGATCATCTTTTTTAATAAAATTATCTTCTTCAAATTTTATTTCTTGTTTTCCTATAAATGATTTATGATTGATAACTCTTTTTTTATGTAACATTTTAGGAAAACAATTTAATCCTTTTGCAGAATTGCCAATATTGTTAATCAAACTATTTATTTTTTCTTGGATTTGTTGATATTTTTTACAAACTGTTTCATCTGCAAACTCATGATTAAGGCTTCTATATTTCTCACCCAATGTGCCTAAAAGCATCCCTAAAATACGAGCATTGAAATAATGATAAATACTTTTTTGTGGAGTGTTTTTGGCAAATTCATCATAAATTTGACTAACTTGATTAAAAATAATATCCAATTTGGATTTAATAAAAGCATCCATTTTTTCACAAACCATTTCTGTGATAATTTTGGTATTTTGTTCTGTTTTACGAATATTCTCTCGTGATACGTCTAATTTGATTAATCCATTAACTTTATTATCCAAAATCACAACAAACTCTTTTTCAATTGTTTTTTGTATTGTCGACATAAAATCATCAGAATTGTTGATAAAGTTCTCATAAGAAAACAATTGAGTAATGAATTGAACAATAGCGCAATTACGTAACAATTGAATATATTTTTTCCAACTTGGATTCTCTCTATTCAGATTGTATGTATATAATACACCACCTAATCTGACATTCACATAATCTGATAAACGGAAATAATCAGTAAAATGATTTTCATCTATAGACATTGAAAATTGTCGAAAATTATTTGCTTCTCCCAAAATAAAATCTTTAGGGAAATTGTTGTTACTTAAAATGCATAACTGATGTGTGTTTAATTCATCATGAATAAAATCCATTGAATCTTCTAATCCAACAGAACCTAGATAGTCATTTAAGATGTAGTCTTGGTATTCCAATTTAATCGGGTAGTCAAAAAATACCACTTGGGACAATGTTTTGTAAAACTTAATGATGTCATCATTTGATTTGAGTTTAAATGAAATTTTAGTGCCTTTAACATTAGAATCCACAACATCCAAGTGTTGCAAATAAGAGTTATATGGTTTACCCATAATACTATCATTAGCGTCTTCTGTTGTCACATGATCTGTTCGATATACAAATGTTCTACGAATACCATCTTCTGGAGAAGTGGTTTCCATGACAAATTCATTTGTATATAAGAATGGTGTTTTTCCACCTAATCCAAAGCCACCAATATCATCTGCTGATGTTTCTTTTGTACTGTTAAAATAAGTATCAAATGTTTCTAAAACAGTCATTAAAGACATACCTACACCAAAATCTTGAATAAAGAAATCGTCATAAATATTTTCAGGCAAATGAATAATAATTGGTGGTTGTTTTTCTTTTGGCAATTGGCTATGAATTAATGATGCATCAACAGCATTAGATACCAATTCACGCATAATTGAATTTAGTGGATCAGTATATAGACTATCTGACAAAAGCATAAATGCTTTAGACGAATTGTTAATAGTCATATCAAAACGTGTTTCAGACTTTGGAATGAAATTATTAGATGATTGTACTGTATCAATTAACATGTTTAAAACTCACTAAATTAAAATTGGATTTATTGGTATGTTATTGTTTTAAAATAACACTGTTGTTAATAGGTAATCTCTATTTAGCTATATGTTACATACCGTTCTTACTATGTACTGTATTTTCAATAGATAAGAATAAAGTCTATTATAAAACAATGAATGTAAATTTCCACTTGTATTAAGTAAATATATGTTGTAATGAAAGTTAATATTTAGCAATTGAACATAATATAATTGACTATCCAGTTTTTCTTTTTTTTACATAATCATGTATTTTATTAGCAGTTATATAAATTATAATGTGATTTTAAAATAAATCTGTCGTCATTGTTATGAGCGCATTTAAAATCATTGATATTAATAAGAATATTTCATTTCGAGTGGAATTGAATGTTCCATTGGAAAAATTAAACCATAATTACAAAATAAACAGTCATGATTTAAACATCATTATCCAATATACCAATGGTTTAGGGAATACATTACAATTAACAAATGACAACATTCATCAAGTAGAACATGCTAAATCAGTGTTGATTTTAAAAAACACATTTATTACCATTAATACGCATCAAGTAAGTCAAGCAGAACATGTATATTTAAATGTAGTTTTATCAGATAACAAAAATCAAGTTAAACGTTTATCTGTTTATAATTGTTTGGATAAAGCCAATTTTGAATTTGTCTTGGATTGGTTGCTGGAACATGGTTTATCCGATTACATTAATTATGAACAAAACAGCTTTGATGTGTTCAAAGAATATCCAAATTTATCTATTTTTCAACAATCACTCTCTCAAGATTGTTTTAATCACTACCAATCATCTCTTTTTTCGCCTAAACATTGGCTAGTTAGTAACAAAACAAACAATCCATTATTACCATTTTATTTTGAGAAAAAAGAATATTTTAATTACTTTAAAACTTTAAATAAAAATGTTGTGGATTATTTGGTTGGTAATAATCGAATTATGATTCAAGATAATCAAGTGCAATCTTTACCGTTGTTTATGGGATTACTTTCATATTCATCCAATCAAGAAATAATTCAGTCATTGTCAAACATTGATTTAAAAGATATGCTGATTTGTCATATGTATGATGTATTTACTTCATTGTTTTTAAACACAGGTAAAGAACATTCATTTGATTATGATTTGTTTATGCAATTATTTAATAAACAAAACAAGTTAAACATATTATTCTACTTGTTTGTTAAAGACTTTATATCCATTATTAAACAAGATGCGTCTTATACACAAAATGAAAAATTAGACTTGGAATTAATTCAATATAAGAAAAAAGTTTATCAAAAAATACTTTTGACTTGTTATGATGCACATATGGCAAAACCAAGTTTAACTCAACATAATTGCATCACATTTTTCAAAAATATCGAATTCAAGAAAAAAAGTGATATTAAAACACTATTGAAACAATTATTGGATTATGAGGAATATTTAAATCATAAAGTAAATATCTCATTTATTGAAAATAATACTACTAAAAATGTCAATAAGAAATTAATTGGGACAATTTTTGACAAACCATTTATATTTAAAGGGCATATTTTCACGCCTTTAACTCATTCTTATGATTTTTATATGGAATCAGAATACATGAATAATTGTGTGAAAGATAAAGAAAAGCGTGCTTATGTTTATAATTATAAAGAACATGATTATAATTTATCCTTATTCTTTCATATTGTTGATTTAAATAACTTAGATAATTCAGTTAAATTAACATTACAACTATCAGAACACACGAAGTGCACAGAACAATTAAAACCATTAGAAATTTTAGAAAAATTAAATAATACACATAATGAAAAGATTTTTATATTGAATAAAACATTAATGGATATACATGGTTTGACAATAAATGATAATAATTCAATATTAACACAAATTAATGTTAATACTGAAGAGCATATTTTATATCAAAACAAAATAATTAATGGAATGTTTTATAAAGTGGAATCCAAGTTGAGACGTAATCAAATATTATATGATAAACAAAATGATTTGATAGATTTATTTATTAAAGAATTAAATGAAATAAAAGATTGGGATTTAATTTTATCTAATAATTAATATTGTTAATTTAAAATGATGGTTATTATTTGTCATTGATTATGATGACACTTGTAGATTGTAAATATAACCATCATTTAAATCAATAGAAATTTAATTGCTAAAAATAAAAAATCATTTTACAATATATCACAATTAAATAAGATGTTTTTATGGCTTATCGAGATTATTATAATCATTATAGTTTTATCAAACCATCCAATGAACAATATATTGTTCCATATATCCAATTAAAATGTAAACAAAATGAAAGTTTATTAAAATTTGATATAAATTTTAATAATTTAAAAACAAATGATAATATACATGGTACATTATATTCATGTGGAAACAGTAAATGGGGCGATTTTTTAAGAACTCAAACTAATCCTACTGATATCGCCAATGGACTTGCATCTTATAAAATCAGTGTTAAAGAAACTTCATTAACAAAGCTGACGCAATTAAAAAACAATCAAATCCAAAAACCTTTATTCAGTGAAAATGCAGATAATTTTATGATTATTAACTTGAATGAAAATGATTATGTTATTTATAAGGATGATGAGTATGTTTTCATCCAAGATCAATCTACAAATCCAAAAATTACTGAAAAAGAATTAAATGATATGGCTGGTAGTTTTTATGAACACTCATATCCAATTATGATATTTCTAGTTGCTGTTGTCTTTGCCGCTATTAGTGCATTTGGAATAATGAAATATTTTGAATTCAAACGAAAACGTAAATAATTGTCAATAATAAAAATCCAAGTCAAACATTTCTATAATTGATGTTTAACTTGGATTTTTTTGTTGTGATTGGCTATATAAAACCAATCATTTTTGTAAAGTAACTAATCAAATAATTTAGATATAATCTATAAGTAGTTAATTATTAATAGTGTAGTTATCATCAGATTGTAGATTATATCACAATCCAATACTATCTAAAAATTCACAATTCAATTTGTATAATACTTGATTAATCACAAGATTGATATTGGCTATTTGTTCATCATTAACAATATAATTATTTTTATAACCAAAACATTGATTAAAGGCAAAATATAGGTTGTTATGTGATGGACTTCGTTCTAATATTTTCTTATCTTGAGATATTTTTCTATATTTTTTGAATTTTTGGTAATGTTTAGAATTTTCTATATCAGTTAATGAACCATAATGATTTTTAAAAATAGATAATCCAAGTGTTAATTCTTTTATTACATTTTGTCCATCTTGGATATTGTTATATTCTGTATTGTCTGTAATATGGAAAGCAATATATTCTGCATCTTTACACAAATCACGATAAGAATATACACAGTGCTTCATAGTATTCCCTTCATATAAAAGTTCTGTACTATTAATTATAGGTGTGATTGTAATATTACCAAATTGCATTTTTTCAATAACAACTGGATATTTGTTATAATCACACACCTGATTATCCAATATATGTTTTTGTGTGGCGTAAAATTTATCATATTCTTGGATATAAGTGATTAATGATTTAAATGTTGATTTTTCATTTAATTTTAATTCCTTATGTAAAGGAAACTCAAACAAATCATTTTCCTTATTAATAATAGTTAACAATAACTTATCATCAAATTTTTCTGTTAAACATCTTGTGACAACTTCGTTATAATTATTGGTGTTAAAATAACTTTTCCATTTTGATTCATTAATATATTTATTTATCTCATGAATAGTAGTATTTGAACTGGCTAATGTTCCAAGAAAATCATGTATCGTATAATAATCTCGTTTGAGCTCATTAAATTCTTTAAAATTTTTAATTATTTTTTCATATTTTGTACGCCAATCAATTTTTTCTTTCTTACTTTTTTGGGCAATATTAAGTAAAAATTGATACCAATGTTGTATAATAATTTTGATGATAATTTTTGTTGTTTTATTATCAAAATGTTTAACAAAAGGAAAAGATATCATTAATAAATGTAGAGGCATTTCTTGCATCATAAAATGAATTTGTTTAATAGAAAAACAGCGATTGGATAATAACAACCAAAACACATGTATTCTTATATTGGTTAAAAGCAGATAGTTTTCACGTGACATATTAATTTGAGAAAAATCTGGTTTTCCCCCTGTGTCGGGTTTGTCCTTTAGATGTTTATGGTTAACATAACAAATTTTAAAAGAATCATTTATATTTAGACCAATATGTATAGAATTATTAATGTGCAAAGCCATATAAATTTTTGTTAATACAGAAGATTTTCTTTTATTTAACAATTTAAATTGATTTTTACTATCAAACAAATGTTTATTTTTATTAAAAGACAACAAATCATCCACGCCATTATTAATATCATGTAATTTTGAATTAATAATTAATGGAAATAATCCAGAATTTTCTTGTTTATATTTCATTAAATTATTAATTAAATTTGGATAACATGTTTTCATAATGTTTAACATGTTAAACATATGATTAAAATTCTCATATTTAACTTTATAACAATTATTTAAAACACTGGAATAATAAATATCTTTTATATCTGGATTAAATAGTAAGACATAATGTTTAAATGAACTTAATCTGTTTAAAATCGTTTTGTACTTATTAAGATATTTGGAAATAAACATTTTGGTTAAATATCCACTATTGTTTGATATTCTTTTAAGTTCTTTAAAATAATCCATTGTTAAAAAATGTTTACCAACAGTAACATCTTTTTTAGCATTATCAGAGAAATAATTGGCTAAGTCTTTTAAACAAAACTCTTCATTAGAAATATCTTTAAAAACCTTATTTTGATTAATTGCATTTTGTTTACTGCTTTGATAATACTGATAATCCAAGTGTTTTTTATATTGATGTAAATAATCCCCTAAAGATTCAATTTGATATTCTTTTTTAGGTTTTAAATATTGAATCCAGTTTTTCTTTAAATCATATCGTGTAATATATTCTATATGAAACAAATCAATATAAGCAAAATACATATCTACAATATTATTCTTAGATTGTGTAAAATAATCATTTGGTTGGAATAATTGGATAAAATCCTGATAAGTAGCATCAACAGTGATTAATGATTTATTTTGATTAATTGATTTAGTCTGGTAATTTAGAATATCCAGTTCTACTTTGGATAAAATGTTTTCTAAATCTTTCCATACAATATTGTGTTTTTGAAGATAATTATCATTTTTATATAATTCAAATAAGATTGCATTTACTGATTGTTCTGATGGATATTTATCTTCATCAGTGACTTGTTTTAGATGAAATACAATATTACCTTTACTGTCAGTAATTTTATTCTCAATAAAATTGATATTGTGTCTTTTGTTATTAATATTTAAGGGAATATTTAATCTATGATTGCCATTTGGGAAAAGTGATAAAATTTGATTATGAAGCATTTTTACATCATTGATATTAAAAATATCCAAAGTTAATTGTGAATTTAGTGTGATGTTGTTAATTTTAAACTTGGATTGGATAGTGACCATTATTTTATTTTTTAATAGCTGTTCTAATGCTTGTAGCTCAATAATGAAATCTGCATTTTCTTCACGAATGTCATTTACTATATATTCTTCAAAAGATTTGGATGGAATGGATTGGAAACGAGTTTTCCAAGTCATAATTACATTATCTTTATTAAAATCTTCAAATTCTTTAGTTAATTGTGATAAGAATAACGATGTTTCTTCATCATTCATGTTCCAATTTGATTCATCTCCTGCAATATTAACTAAGTTTTTATTCAAGTTAGGCATTAAAAAAGGAAGAAGTGCCATTTTTGCATTAATCTTCTTCTTACTGGATTTTTGTTTTTCAATCCAATATTTTTGTGCTTTCAGAAAAGAATCAGTAATATATTGCTTCTTATCAAACATCTTCGTTCCTTGTGATACGTGGATTTGTGTTGTTTTACGGCAACTTCATCAAAACAATTTTAGTTGCCATAAGACAACAACAAATCTATCAATTTCAGTATTATTTATTATTCAATCAATGTGTTTAATTAATTATTTATATAGATTAGATAAATAATTAAAGACAAATATATCCAAACAAACTGGATAAATATTATATCATCAGTTTTTTTAATAGCATTTTTAATTTTACCATATGAAATTAGTTTAGGATAGTTTTTACTTTTAAAATAAATGATTAAATTGATTACAGATAACACTAATCCAAATAAAGTTCCAATTATATGTGATATGTGATTAATAACAGTTGGAAACATGCAAAATTCTGTGTTGTATAATTCACGACAAATATATGTTCCATTTTCATATTTAATTACATACCTTACAAGATCAAACATATTTGGATACATTTTACCGCTTAATAAAAGATTGATATAAATATATAATTCACCAAAAAAATGATAAAAAATATAATGACGTAACAAATAAATTACTAAAACTGATAATATAATAACTGCCAATTGTTTTTGAGTTATAACTTGATTCCTAATATTCATTATTAATGTCAAAAACATATACATGAAAAATAGCCATGAATATGATAATAATATTGTTGTAAATCCAGATAATCCAACTCCAATACCATAATTGATAAAATATGTATCAATATATGAAAACAAAATAGAAAATACCCAAACAAACAATATTTTATTATATGAAGCAATTAAACTTTTATAAAAAACATTAGTTTTTTGTTTGGAAGCAATCCAAAGATATTGAGAGCAAATAATCAAAATAGTTGAATAGAAAAATATAATCAAATTGGAATACAAATGATTATAATCAACATGTATATAAATCAATAACATTGAAAAAAAAGAAAACATTCGAATGTAATGTTCTTTATATAAGAAAAAAATCACATTAGCGCACAATCCAACAAAAACGAAAACGAGAAAAAATTTAAACAGGGTAAATAGTGCTTTGTTTTTTGGATATTTTAATTGTTTGATAAACTTCATTATATTCTTCTAAAATTGGATTAATCAACAGATGATAGTATTATCTTCTAAGTAATCCATTTTATCATCAATAATTTTTAGGCAGTTTTAAACAATGTAAATAATGGTAATATTGGATTTTGGTGAAAACATTGTATTTGTTTCTTTGTCATTATATAATTCATTAACAATTAATATCGAGATTTCAATTATGCAAAACAGAAGATTAAAATTAAAGCAAACTAGAAAAGAAATGTTTGAAAATAAATATAATCTTTTTTAAACAATTTAACAAAAATCAAATATAAAAAATCACCACTTGCAGATATAGTGAAAGGTGAACTTAAAATTACATGTGTCATGGTGAACTCGCCAAATTAATATTCAATTAAGAATTGGTAATACAAACAATAAAACATTATCCAAGTGGAACAATTACAGATGTTATTGAAGAACATATGTCTAATAATAAAACATCACTGGATGAATCTATTCAGATGATTGTAAATAATATTTTGGTTAACGAAAGTACGAAGTTAGAACATTTACTTGAATAATGGATAGTTAATATATTAATGTGTTTGAACTTTTTATCTGTTTTATATTTGTACAAAAATAAAAGTATGCAAAACTGGATGTTAATACCAACATCCAGTTCCACTACATTTCATAACCAAAATTTATGATCTGGTTTTACAAAACTTAAAAGGCATTTAATAAACCAGTTTTATTCTTCAGCTAGGTTGTTCACTAAAGTTACACTAAAATTCATCATAAAACCTATCGCCCAACTTAAAAGCATTTTTCCTTCAAAATATGGATGAATGTTGATTTGCTCACCATTCAAGCTATTATAAAAGTATCCAGTTGGATTAGGATTGTCATAGATAAAATCAACAATATCATCATAGCTGTCAAAACTGATGGTTTCATTGTCATTTTCATCATGAAAATTGAAATTTTCAACTTGGATATTTGAATGTGTTTCACCTAAATCAAACAAATACTGTACCACTGTCTTTGCCAGTGCTTCTTTACCTTCATCACTATCAGTAGTATAAATTGTTTTGAATTCCATTTGAAAATCTCCAAGCAATAAAACATTAATCTCTTAATAATGTGAATATTATATAACCAATCCAAGTTAAAATTGGATTAACATTGTAAAGACATGAAAAATTTAAAATTAACACATTAAATAAAGGCGCAAGATAAGATTAATATGATAAACAGGATTGAATCTTAAAATAATCCAAGAAACAAAATTATTATTTTTCATTTTAATAATTGGCAAAACAACATTTTCAAGTTATAATTGTTGTAAATTAATTTTAAGATTTTGAAAACGATATGGACAATTTGAATAATAATGTAAAACAGTCAAATCAAAACAAGCAACATCCACAGGATAACCATGATATTCAAAAAGATTTCAACTATGAAAAATATTATCAAGGAAAACTGGAATATGATGTAGTTAAGGTTTTTTATGACAATATTCCAAGTATGAAATGGAATACTAAGTTACTTTTATTATTTATATGGATGTTCACTTTAATTATTCCTATGTGTGTTATAGGCATTGATAAAAATCCATCAGGTTTCACTGTATTTGGCTATATTATATTGTTTTTATTTAATATTTTAATCGTGCCTTTATGTGTGTTCGTTATAAAATACATTATATCTAACAAACCAATTAATCAGCAATATTTGGATAAAGTGACCACGCAAATTAAAAAACAATTCTCATCCAATGATGAAGTTATTTTAAAAGGTACAGATATTTATAATGAAGATATTAAAAAGGTAATGAAAAAAGTTCTAAAAGTGGAAAATGGACAAGAACAGAAACGAATTCTTTCTTATCAAGATATAAAAGATTTATATGAAACTTATTCACATAAATTTAAACAAGTTGAAAATGATTTTAACGAAAAATATAAAATTGAAAAACAATCAAAATTAATACATAAATGTTTGGATGATTTCTAAGGAACTAAAAGTTAAAAGCAAAGATTGGAAATAATTATGGATGATTTTAATAATCAAGAAGATAACAATATGTGTGATAATGATAAAGAATTTTATGAAAGATATCGTCAAGAAAAACTAGAATATGAAGTAATAACAGTCTTTTATACCAAATGTTTTAACAAATACACAATTATTCTTCCTTTAGTTACTATATTTATTATTGTAATAATGTTAAGTCTACTTTTTGTAATTCCAGTATTTTTTGTGATACTGGCAATAATAGGTTTTGGTATTTGTGCATGGTTTGATGAATATACTGATAAACATATATTAACAAAACCAATTAATGATGAGTATTTAAATAAAGTACACCAACAAATCCAAAAAACAATATTATTTAAAAATAATATTAATATTAATTTAAGTGAATCTAATGATTCATTTAATCAAAAGATTAACACTATTATTAAACATTTTCTTAAAAAAGAAGAACGTCTTATTACATATAAAGATATTATCAACTTATATGAAAATCATAGTCGGCAATTTAAGTTAATTGAAAAAGAATTTAAAAATAAAAATAATATTAATAAACAATCAAAATCAATAGATAAATATTTTGGATGAAATATGAAAAATTTGGATATTAATGACAACTATTATCAAGAAAAACTGGAATATGAAGTAATAAAAGTTTTTCACAAATATCTTCTAGTTTTAAATTGTTGCCACTTTTTAATGCAATCTATCAAGTTGTTTATAAAAAAATTATCCATTGTCTTCATCTTAATCCATATGTTCATTTTCCCATCATTTAAAACATTTTTATATGACTTTATAATAATATTTACTATTTTGGTGTTATATGCAATTTTAGACAGTGTGTTTTTTGATTTATCAAAAAAAGAACTGGATGATGATTATTTTACAAAAGTAAGAACAGAAATGAAGAAAAGAAAATTTTTCGTAAATAATATGAATAATTATATTAACTTAAATCCAGATTTTTGTTCAGAAAATATTCAAAATAAAACTGAAAAAATTATTCAAGATATATATAATGGTCGTTGGATTGCTCGTTATGAAGATGTTGTAAAATTGTACAACCAATATAAAGAAAACCTTACATACTTAGAAAGATATAATTTGTAAAAACAATAAATCCAAGTAAAAACTATTACTTGGATTTAATTATATTCTATATAAACTATATATTGAAAGCTGTTTCTGCCACTGCGTCTTGATTACTACACTTCAATTACCATGTTTTCGTCATGACACTACGCCAAATTGTATTTCATTTAATTGAATGTGTTATACATCACACAATCTAATTTAACTTAGATTGTTTTTAACAGCATTTTTCTTTTCCAATGCTTCTTCTATAATTGCTCTATTTTTTTCAATTTCTTCTTCATATTCTTTAAGTATCTTTTCATTTTCTTGGAATTTTTGTTTTCGCAATTCGCGTAAGTCTTCGAAAGATTCTACACCATATTTTTCTTTCATTTCTAACAATGCTTTATCCAATTCTTCCTTTTTAATCTTAGATTCAGTCTGTAACTGAACCAATTTATTGTTTAATTCAATTTCCTGTTCTTTAAGTTTTTGAAAACGTTCTAGTTGTGATTCATTTGCCATAATTATAGTCCTAAATTGATTAATACTCAAATAATAATGTTAAAGCTAGATTATATAGTTATTTAAAAATATGAAAAATAGTGAAATGTGAAACTAGAATCTTCATTACTGAAGATTGATTTTCCATCTTTTTGGGGAACTACCCTTAATGAATCCTTTATCAACAAAATTGTAGATAATATCTCCAGTTACTTTTCGTATGATATTAAAACTCGCGTTGATATCAGCATGAATCACGTGCCCATCTTTTGAACGGAACAAACTTCTAGCAAAACGGTTGCCTAAGAAAATATATTTCTTTTTAGTTTTGTTACGTTTATAACTATGAAGTTTTTCTTCATCCAAAAAAGATGTCTTGGATGTGTATGATTCTTCCACTGTCATAAAGTTGATACCTGCCAAGCAAGCTTTATATCTTAACCGCTCAATAATTTGATTGAACGGAATATTCACAAAATTTTGATTAGTGACCCTGCCTAGATTAATCTCTTTCTTGAAGTTTACATTCTTACCATAAATGATATTTTGTACCCCAAGTTCTGATAGGTGATTAACTAATTTTCGGCTCAATTGATGAGTATAATTGTCAATTTTGCGGTTTCTTTTAGTTGTAATCCTTTTCAACTTGTTTTTTAATTTTTTTAACAAAATTTCCACACCAGCAATTAATCTGAATACAGAATATTCAGTTAAAACAGTTTGATAAAAATCTAATTTGTCATCTTCTTTTAATTCCTTTAATAATTGTTTTTGGTAGCTAATATCAGCTTGCAGTTTTGCTTTTTTCTTGTTCCAGTATTGATTAACACTTTTTAAATATTTGATATCGTAATTGAAAGCTGTGGTTTCTCCAGCGGCAATTACCCCAACTGCCAAATGATCTAAATTTTGATCAACACCTGCAACAGATTGTAAAAACTCACCTGTATAACGAGCTTCTACTAATTCTTCTTTTTTAATAGGAGAAATCTTGTTGGTTTTTGGATTAATTTTGTGAATAATGCTCGTTCTATATAACAATTGTAAAC